>ERZ1463040.10-NODE-10-length-25684-cov-10.551368_pt1 | contig 25684 bp, 51 predicted proteins | sample MGYA00564473_ERZ1463040 | MGnify/ENA primary metagenome ERZ1463040 (study PRJEB39244, sample SAMEA3635133) | Helicobacter pylori | study: EMG produced TPA metagenomics assembly of PRJEB11511 data set (Assembly of a 5300-year-old Helicobacter pylori...
AGTTCAGACGTGTGCTCTTCCGATCTCTCTGTGTTAGCCATAATTAACATTTCTCCTTCATATTTTAGATTATTTTATATTTTATTATTAATATTTGATATTTGATATTTAACTAAGACATTATCTTAGAAATTTTCTCTATTATATCTGCATTACTCTTAATTTTACCTCTAGCACTTATCGCCATTGCTGCATGTTCATCTATTATTACTTCTGAGTTAGCTGCTAAACTCTCAAGCTTTTCATTCACATTCATTAAATCTTTTACCATCCCTCCAAAGATACTAACTGCATTATTCGATATATCTTGAAGCTTCTTTAATTCCACCTGAGCATTGTAACCTGTTGTTTTCAAAAATGATTTTTTCATTAATAATTCCTCCTCTATTCCTTTATTTATAATAGTATTGTTTAATTGTTATTGATTTAATTAAACTTGGTGGCTCTCTCCCTTTAAACAAATAACCAACTCCTTATGTTTTAATTAACTCTACATTTGTTATTGTATATAATTATTGTTTAATTGACAACCCTTTGAAAAATATATTTTTATTTCTTTTTTCTACTGCCATATACCTAGCGATATGGCTCGCTATATCTATTATAATTCAACTATTACTATCTTAGAAAATATATATCCATATTCTTCTTTATACCATTTTGAGTTATTTTCTGTAGTTACATAAGTTCCATTAATATTTTGAAAGCTAGTCTCAATTCCAAGATCTACATTCGCAAGCATTTCTTCTAAATCCTCCAAGGCTTTTTCGGCAGCAACCTTATTCTCACTATTTAAAATAATTTCCTCATGAACCGCTTCAACATCTAAAATACACAATTCCATAATTAATGCCCCCTATTATTTGTTTATTTTTCCTAATAACTTATTTACATCCTAATTATATGCTATTCCTTGTTAAAACTTTGTCATAATCAGTATATTTTTTAATTTAATTAAATTTATTTTGTTCGCACACAGCTAACTTCCAATATATTATGTCGTAATTCTTAGCTTACCAATATTTACATCTACTATTCTGTCGAATTGCGCTTTATAATAATATTATATTGAAAGGAGATTTGTTATGAAAATTAGAAAATATCGTCTACTTCTCGACTTGACTCAGCAGGAATTAGCTGACAAAGCTGGTTGTTCTAAGACACACATATGCGATTTAGAAAATTCTAAAAGATACCCAAGTATCCCACTACTTGTCCATATAAGCACAATTCTTAATACTTGTCCTTGCGAACTACTAGAATGTAGATGCACTAACGATCATGACTAATCTATTGAAGATACTTAAAATATATCCTTCCACATCTACAGCAACGACATCTCGATCCATGATTTAGATTCTCAAGACTAGAATTATTACATCCTGTAAAGGTGTGGAAGATAAACCATAATAATTTTTTCATAATTTACCTCCATAATAGTATTGTTTAGTTGTTAAGATATTGAATAAACAAATCCTTCTCTGAAAGCTTCCTTAAATCCAAGACTTTCATGCAGCATACCAGTTTTAATACTCCTGAACATTAATACTCCATCTTCTAAGAAATATTTGAAAATATTGTTTACTATGATTTCCTTTCCTTCTTTAACCATTTTCTCTGCCTGGAGTCTATCTATAGTCTGTATAGCTAAAATTTGATCTGGAATAACTTTCTCTTCAATCATAGGCGATTCAAGTCTTGAGAAAGATTCTATTTTTAATGTTCCATGTAAATTGCATCCTCTATCATATCCTGAACTTTTTTTAATCTCTCCTGTCTTATCTTTGTATTTTAAAATACCATTTTCTATAAAGTAAATCCATCCCTCATAATCTTTGATTTTCCCACCATTTTTAAGCATTTTAATTGCCTCGTCTCTAGTAACTTCATCTCCTATTTTAAATTTAGGCTCACTATCATCTACTAAAACAAGTTTTTGAATTGAACACGAGCCACTATTATCAGAATACATAAATCCATGACTACTCATCCCAATGTTTTTAAATTCAGATAATGTTTTAGGAAGAACTTCTGTGCCGTTACTCCACATTCCAAATAGTTGATTATCTTTTATTTCATCAATCTCACAAATGTAATATCCTCCTATAGATTTATAGTAAATATAGTCTCCTACTTTGAACTCTGGAACAGTATCTTCTACAACTAATTCAATATCTTGTTTCTTTGCACTCCATAATTTTTGATTTGGAAAGTTTACAAGAACCTCTTCTCCTATATTTAAAATTTCTATAATTCCTATATCTCCAGTTTTAACTTCTCCAAATCCAAAGGAAGGTTTATTAGAAATCATTTTAACTTTGTCACCTTTCTTAAATTCCGGCTCTACTGCCGTTACCGTAACTTCACCCTCAGCTTTTTCTTCAACCTTCTCTAGCATATCATACGTCCAGTTCCAGCCTATACCGGCTAATCTATAAAGATACATATCGACTGCTGCAACTTTGAAGGTCTTGCCTTTATATTCGGACATAGCCTCTCTGAATAAAACATTTTTAAAATACTTAGTTTCTGAAATTAGATCTTCTCTTACTTTTACAAAATCTCCTACTTTAAAGCTTATTGTAACTATTTCTAGCTTTCTGTCATCTGTAAACCAATAATCTCCATCTTTATCCATTCTAATCTTATAGTCATTATTGCCAACAGATTCTATTTTAGCAATATCTCCTACACTTATTCTCCCATGAGTACCGCCTACTTCTTGTATTATTCTAACTTTATCTCCCTTTTTAAAATTAATATTTGATTTTTCTTTGGCCACTTCTTTCGGTTTATTATAAAGTGTGACATCAGTTGGTAAGAAGTAATTTCCACCATTCTCTGTTTTAGAACTACTTAATACGAGTACCTTTTTATCTTTTTCTTCATCAAATCTTATTACATAAAGATAGGGCTGGCCTATTTTCTTAGCTTCCTTCCAATTGCCTTCTGTCTCAAAGTCTTCTACATAACCACATGCTGTTTTAGAATGAGGTACAACCTTGTCACCAATTTTAAAATCATCTATGGTAAGAACTTTAACTTTTTCTTCTAATGAAATTGGCCTTTTAAAAGAAACATCTGAATCTATAATACTTCCTTTCCCTTTAAATAATACTTCTCCAGTAGCCTGACTACTTACAGTAATATCTGCGATCTTATTTATACTAAATTTAGGAACTTGTTGTTTGACTAATTCGAAGTATTTTTGTTCAACCTCATATATATTTCCTATCCAAGTAATATCTTCATGTTCTAATATTTCAACTTTTATTTTTCCTTTTGATGTAAGTGAAATAACCTTACCTTTCGTCATTTTTACGTCTGTGATAGGGTAAAAACTCCTGTCGATTCCTTTTACTATATCTCCAACTTTTAGTCCTTTAGCAGTAGCTTTATCTTCATATAATTCTAAATCTTCTAAGTAAAAGAAATCTCCGTACCCTTCCTTGTCTTCACTAAGAATATAAATATCCTTCCCAGATTGTTTCTCTGTTCTAGTTAAGAATAAGTGGTCTTGGTCTCTTCTCCTGGCTATATTGATTGCAGCCGAACACATATCAGACTCACCTCGTTTAGTTTTAGGAATCTTTACTTTGCAGCCTACTTCAAACTTAACTGAAGAAGCTCGAACTAATTCAAAGTATTTTGGTTCAACGACATATTCTTCTCCTACCCATTGCATATCTTTATGTTCTAACACTTTAACTTTTATCTGGCCTAGTGATAAACATCTTACAATTTCACCTTTTGTCATTTTCTTATCAGTTACACAATATCTATTTTCATCAATACCTTTCACAATGTCACCAACTTTGAAACTTCCAGTAGCTCTCCCTACTTCTGTCTTGTTAACTATCTCCTTAGCAGAAGATAAATTTCTACTAGTTAACCCATAACTTCCAACAACCCTCTGAACTTCTCCTACTAAATCTATGTCCATTGCCTTTCCGAGAGCAGCTACTATTCCAAACCCCTTAGAATACGTATCCTTGTAATAAAGCTTCGCTATCCCTTCTCTACCATCTTGTAGCTTAACTATAGTAGTTGTACCAGAAGTTATGATCTCTAGTTGCTGAGTGCTGCTAGGTTTAATTAATTCAATTTGAGATTCCTTCGCACACCATTCTTCATTATCTTTGTCCATTTTTATTATGAATGGTTGGTTCCTACGTTCTTCTATCTTAATTATCTCTGCGGTGTCTCCTATTTTTACACAATCTACACTGTCCCAGTTTATAATCTTAATTTTATTCCCTACTTTTAATCCTTTTACCACAATACCACCCTCCTTAATATTATCCTTTAATTGTTCTCCCTCATATACTAGTTTAAACCAGTCGCAATCTCCGACACTGAAAGTATGTGAATCGTCTGAGTCGTCTTTAATTCTAAATTCACCTTCATGCTGAGATCCTTTAATCACTTTGTACTCTTTTCCTTTAGTACAGAACCTCTCTAAATCTCCTTCCATGTACTCGTCCCTGACACCAATAACTTTTAACAACTTTTTCATTAATATATTCCTCCTCGTTACTGTTTAATTGTTTCGATATTTATATATTACAATAGTATTGTTTTATTGTCAATAAGTATTTTAAAATCATTTAGAATTTCTTTTCTCTATTTATTTCAGCTTTGGATCTAGTGTCATTTACTTTCCATTGGCCTAGTTTGCGGAGCATCTGTTCTGAATAATTATGTTCTTGTCCTGAGATGATTTTATCTATTATATTTGTATAGAATACTACCATTAATATTACCTCCTCTTAAAATCTACCTTTTATATTACAATATTTTTGAAATGCGAACTAATCATACCTTTTAATGTGATCTGGAATATCATCAAACTTATCTTTCCAAAGAATATTAGCAACGTTTAAAACATACTCATGTTCCATATTGCTAACAACTTTATTTGCCTTGGCTTCATTCTCATCATTAGTAACTTCCCATGTAGCTGACCTTAATTTGCTTACCACTTTTATTTGATATATCTCTCCTACAGAGGTTATGATTGCTCTAGCCTGTTGAATATCTGTGATAGACTCATTTATGTTTTTCATTACTTTTCCCCCTTCTTGTATTACGAATTAATCATCAAACGATACTGTTTCGATTAACTCTATTGTTTCTTCATTGTCAATTTGAAAGAATGTAGGTTCATACTTATATTTTTTTATCCAAGCAAATAAAACTTCATTAAGTTTATCTTCTAATTCCGAACTGTGTTCTTTAGCCACATCACAAAGATAATCTTCTCCAACTTCTCCAACGTCATTAGTTGTATTTTCAGATACATTCATTAAAATATCGTCTACGTCTACACCACATACTGGAACTTCTTTTATTTGTCCTATTTTAAAACTATCATTGCAAAACGCTTCTTCTTGTTCTTCAATTGCCTGTTCTCTGCCTGCACTTATTGCTTCTTCTCTTGTATCAAATTGGTCACCCATCCATATTTCGCTACCATTCAAGTTAAACATCCAGTTATTTTTCATGATAATTTCCTCCTTTATTTTTGTCGCCATATTTTCAAAGTTTGTCACATTTTTATTTCCTGGTACTATTATATGAACCCTTGAACGACAGATCAACATTTGCCTTAATAAATACCTGTTCAACCTTACACTGACAGCCTGGAACCTTACAGACGGTCACAGTAGGCTCTGTTATTCTTCTCTCTACAATGAATTCCCCATGCTCGGGGCACTTATACGAATACTCTATAAGTCATTCCTCCTGTTCTCTATTACTCCACCTAATTCAATCCCTATTGTAGATACTCTGGGCATCAGATTGCCTGTTTTTTTAGTTGAATAAATTACATCTTTGACAGTATAGCATTTACCTTTATATAGGATAGATTCAGACTTACGGGGCACTACAGGACTTTCAATACTACCAACATAATCTTCTCCAATATAAACACATATTTCTAACATAATATCCTCCTTCATATAAAAATCTCCTTTTAAAGCACTACTTTATCTTTGACTTCATCATAACTCTTGATTTCTTTTATGGCCGTTAAAAGATAGTCTTCTCCATAAAATTCTTTGAATGCCAGTAATACTAAATCTGTGTTTACATATCTGCAATTATCATTTCCTAAAATATCCACTCCAAAATCTAATGTAATAATTTTATGTTTTGAACTGCTTGGAGTAGATTCAGTTATAGCAAAATCTTTTCTTTGAGTTAAATCTTTTATAATAAACTGATCCTTTCTTTTTTCAACTACATCTTTAAATTTCATAATAATATCCTCCTCTTAAATCTCTCAATTTATATTACAGAACCATCCCATTTATAAAAATCGCTACATGCAGTTTTATCACCATTTTCATATTTTAATACAATGTCTTTGGTAACTTTTATATAGTCCTCATCTGTTTTCTTGAATTTACTCTGCATTATTAGCTGATCACTGTTATGTCGGTACAAAGTGACAACATTTTCTTTTTCGTCATTTGTATTTATTTCAACAGTATATGCCTCAAGTTCGCTAATAACATTTTTTTTCAAAATCATAAAATTAATCCTCCTCTCTAATAAATTATGACTTTTAAGATACACTATTCTTCGTCCTCTTCTTCATTGTCATTAAGCGAAGACATAGCTTCTCCATATCCTCCCCAGTTATCGACACCATAACATTCTAATGCTTCTAGTTCTCTTTCTGAACGTAATAATCGATCATATTCCTTTTGTGTAATTGTGACCATTTTAGCTTTACTCATTTTTAATAATCACTCCTCAAATTTATTTAATCATTTCTAAGAATTGCTCCTCAGTTAATACTTTTACCCCATCCTTTTCAGCCTTAGCCGTTTTACTGCTGCCTTTTAATGATCCTACTACCAAATAATCAAGCGACTTCAAGTATCCTGAAGCGAATTCTCCACCTAGATTTTCCACAATAGACTTTAAATCTTCCTTCTTATGACTAGCAAAGGAGCCTGTGCAGTAAATTTTAAGGCCTTGAAATATAGCTTTGCCTGATTGAATTACTTTTGGTGCAACTACTTCAAATTCAATATATTTTAGCAATTCACTATACATAGCAATGTTCTCATCAGTTAACCACTGATAAATTGAAGTATTAGTTATCTCTCCTATATCTTTAATTTCTGAGAAATCAAACCAGCTTCCTATTGCATCAAAGAAATCATCTACTGATCCTTTAAAACAATTAAATATATCTTTTGCAGTACCTTTCCCTACATTTGGTATTCCAAGTGAATAAATAAATTTTTGTAGATTACTTTGTTTTGAAACATTTATAGCAGCTATAATTTTGTCATAAGACTTTCTACCGAACCCTGGAAGATTTACTATTTGGCTTTCATATTGTTCAAGAGTATATAAATCTGGAATAGTTTTAATGAATCCTTTATCAATAAACTTTTCTAAAATAGCTTCAGATACTCCTAAAATATTCATAGCATCTCTACTGCAAAAATGATCGAACTGAGCAACTTTTTTAGAAGGACAATTTTTATTTGTGCAGAACAGTACCCTTGCTGATTCTTCTAAATCTAAACTCAATAATCGTAATTCTGTCTCACTCCCACATCTAGGACATTTTTTAGGAACCATTTCAGTATTGCTTCTAGTCAAATTACCTGTAACTTTAGGAATAACCTCACCACTTTTTATAACAGTAATAATATCACCTTCACCTAATTGCAAATCTTCAAAATAATCTACATTATGCAATGTTGCTCTCTCTATTTCGCTACCTTCTATATCTACTTTATTGAATATAGCTACTGGGTTAAGTTGACCTGTTCGGCTAGTATTCCATTCTGTAGTGATATATTCGGTTTCCGAATCCTCATTATAAAACTTAAAAGCGATTGCATTTAGCGGATGATGTGCGGTAAATCCTTTGCTTTCTCCATAAGCTATATTGTTATATTTTAATACCATCCCATCAATAGGAACGCCCATTTCTTTTGCCAATACCTTCATCGTATTTATACGATACTCTAAATCTTCACCTTTACTAACTAAGGCATGTGGTATTACATAAAATCCTAAACTCCCTAACACATTTAGTTGTTCACTGAATTTAGTAAATTCAACATCTACTCCATCTAATTTCATTTCCAATATTCCAAAAGCCATGAAATTTACATTTCTATCAGCGCATATTTTAGAGTCAAGTTGTCTTACGGAGCCTGCAACTAAGTTCCTAGAGTTAGAGTACTTTCCTCCAGCTTTTTCATTTACTGTTATAAAGTCTTCGTCAAATATTACTGCTTCACCAACAACTTTTAGATAACCTTTGAAACTTATAGTTAGTGGTAATCTGTTAAAAACTTTAACATTATGAGTTATGTCCTCTCCTATAGTTCCATCGCCTCTAGTACTTCCTTGAATTAGAATTCCACCATCATAAATTATTTCATCTGTAAGACCATCACCTTTAAACATTAACTCACAATCTTGATCTCCTTGAAACATCTCTAGGCCTTCTATTAATTTTGTTTTTCCAAGTGACCGGAGTGGAATTGAGTGTGTCACTTTTGTTAATTTTGACTTAACCTCAAATCCTACATTCTGTGTTGGACTCCCTGATAGCACTATTCCTAATGATATTTCTAGTGCTTTTAGTTCGTCATATAGACCATCAAATTCCTTATCCGTCATAATTGTACTCTCTGAATTATAATAAGCTGCTGAGGCCTTTCTTAAAAGGTCAGTTAACTCTAATAATCTTTCCATAATTATTCCTCCTCGTCTATTTGTCTAAAACTTTCACATTCTCCATCTCTAATTCCTACTCTTGAAAGCTTGCATGTACCATACATGTTGTTTGAACAACCTTCTGAATTACAAATTACTACTTCGGTTATCACATGATCTATATATCCTTTTACTCTACTTCTAACACTTCCGCCTGGAGATTCTACTGTCTCTATTACACTTCCATTCTGAAATTCAATTTTCATAATATTCCTCCTTCATTTGAAATCCGTGTTTTAAGTTAACTATTTAGACGCACCACCCACAGATAATTGTTCCACATGCAGGACAAGTACACGCATAGCACTCATCAGAATATTCTTCAAATTGTATGTTATTATCAGGTATATTATCTTTCACTTTATTCCAGGTTTCACAAGCGATGTCACAATTCCAATCTGCATTAGGATAAGTTTCATTTATTTTTTTAACTTCTTTATCACAATATTGACACATGCTAATTCCTCCTCCATATTACTATTTACTCTTCTAATTGCTTCACTAATTCAACTAATTCATTTTCTACATATTCGACTGTTCTCACTACGCCACCAGTATCAAATCTCTGTTCTAATCCAAATAAGAAATTATAAGTTCCTTCATCATTTAATTCTTTTACAAGTTCAAAATCTTTTGCATCTCCACAGTGAGCACAATCAAATCCAATCCAGCTTCTCTCATCTTCCACAGGATATTTCTCACCATCACCTGCATATGTTAAACCACCATGTACAGATACATCTATATTGTCATAGTCTTCACCCTCATATTTATGACCTTTTGGCAACCCTACATAACCACATCTATGGCCTAGTGATAAACCTAAAATTACACATCTATACTCACCTATCATAAAATCCTTTTCTACTTTGAAATTACTCATATTAATATTACCTCCTAAATTTTATTTATATTGCTTTATCGAGTATGCAGCATATTCCTTGCAGATGATCGTACTCATGTCGTATTATTCTTGCTGAGAAGCCTGAATAATTCTCCTTAACTATTTTCTTAGTCCTGTAATCAAAATGCTGAATCGTAATGTTATTATTCCTTTGTATATTCTTATAGATGCCAGGAAAGCTTAAACAACCTTCCTCGTCAATATTCGTTTCTTCACTGTAATTTATAATCTTAGGATTAATGAATATTTTTATCTTGCTACCTATTTCGGCTATAAAGAAAGTTTTATGTATCCCTACTTGACAACTTGATAGGCCTACACCATTATTATCTACCATTGCTTTAATCATGCTTGGGATAACTTTTAAGATGCCCTTAACCTCTTGTAGTTTGACTCTATCACATGGTTTCCTTAACTCTAATTCATCTGTAACTATTTTCATTTTAATATCACTCCTATTCGCTTTCTTTGATTACTTGACTATACTCTACACTTAGCTCTGTTTCCTTCTCTACTTGAAACTTTGCTAGAATCATATTTTTCATATGTTCCTCTTTATCCGCTGCATCTTCGTATTCATACAGCCAAGATTTAAGCTTACGTACTTTGACTAATTGCAATTTATCACCGCCCTGTATTGTTATTGTTCTGTTGTTAAACTTTAAAAAAATATTTGTTCTTGTTACTATAATATATCATTGATTATCTATTGTCAATAGTATTGTTCTATTGTTATTAAAATTTAAATAATCCATCATAAAAGAACCCTTTCTCTGGAGAATCTATACAATGTCTACCTGCTTCAAACTGTTTTAAAAATTGCAGTACATCTCTAGCATCTCTTCTTTCTAAATCAACAAACTTAACTAGATTTATCTTACCCTCTATACATACTACAGCCCAGCTGTGACCACCATTCGGAAATCTTTGAACATCTGTACCGATATGAACTACGTTCTCTATGGTATCATGCAGAGCTTCTATTCCTTCTCTATTGTCCCTTATCGAACTATGAAACTCTTCAATTTTATGCCTGTGATAAAATACAGTCTTATCATTGAAGTTCTTGTAAGTCATGAATGTTTCTTCAAGATCACTTATTCCTAAATAACTTCTTAACTTTAGTCTTAATTTAGCTTTTAATTTATTAAACATTTTGTTTCCTCCATTTTTGAAATTTCTTTTCAATTTTCTTCTGGAACATATCTAGTTGGATTTTAGCACTTGCTGCTGAAGGTGATTTATCATTACCAAACATTTCAGATGGCACTCCACAAACAGAATAAATAGCTTCATTAAGTTCCTTTAATCTTGCATCTTCATATTTATTGTCCATAACTTCTCTCCTTTCATATAAAAACTTAGTTTCATGGTGCAAGTTACATCCTCGTGTAACTTGTACACCTTCCCCAATTACGATCACATTTCAGTAATATTTATATCCGCAAATACCCATCCATACATTTCAGTATAATATGCAGCATTACTTTTAGATGTGACATACTCATCACCTATGTTGACTATAGTAGTTATACTACCCAAGTCTACATGTGCGAATATTTCTTCTCTTAATCCACAAGACTTGTCTATTTCTTCTTCTGTCAAATCATTGTCTATCATATTCTCGTTAGTTCCCTCTTCATCAAAAGCACATAGCCCCATTTTTATTTCCATATTTATAATTGCACCTCACCTTTTAAATTAGTATCATTCGTTAAATTACATCTTAAAACTGTTATTAGTTTTAATACGGACTGACAATTTGAAGAGCATCCATTATATCTATATCTAATGTGTCTCTTAACCCTTCCAATGTAGCTTCTCTATAAACTATTTCTTCACTTTTAAATTGAAAATCTTGTATTACCTTATTCTTTTTTAAAATGTTTTTATTTATATCTTCAACATTTTCTCCTGTTATTAATTTATTCAGTTTTGTTAGACTCTCATTTAAGAGCATTCCAGTTATATAAGCTTTATTTATAATTTGTTGCTCCGTATCATCTTTTGGATCCAAGTAGAACATAAAGAAATACTCCTTTATCTCATACCTTGATGATGCACTTCGTTTTGTATAATCCCAAATACATGGAACTTTCTCTATTTGTATAAAAAATTCATCATCTACAGGATGCTTGATTGCATAATTAATTCTGTAGATACTACCACCAGGAGCTTTGTACCACTTTCCTATTTCATTGTCCATGTCATTTCCCTCGCTTTCAAAATTACTATATTATTACTATATACCCAATAATATATTTTGTAAAGCTTTATTTTGGATTAAATTATCATGATTGATACCACATAGTATCATATGTTTATCCTTTCTTAATGTTATCTAGTGGACATTATCCTCCTCTCGGTATGACGACACGGTTTTCTAGTGCGACACAACTAACTTTTTTACAAGTTTACTTTACCGTCGTATTACAACAATTTATAGCTGTTATTCATAAACTAAGTTACGTCGCACTGGGGAAATGTTGTTCAGTATTAAAATCAGCATTTTAATACAGTAGCATTTAGTAACCCTTATTTAAATCCACCTCCTCCAGAAAATAAATCTAGGATTTAAAATATAAAACTAGTGCTGTATTCTATTTAGTCCCTACACTTATATATATACCCTTTATATAACTTTTAATCAATTATAGTTAACACTTTTCTTTTTTTTATTCCTCACTTTCTAAGATTTGTTCTTTCCACTGGTTCCATTCATCTTTATTAAAACAATTACTATAAGAAGATACTAAATGGCCTTGGTATTCTATAAGATCAACTATATTAATACAAATGCAGCCATCTTGTAGTTTGCAATCTACTCCTCCATCGTCTGCTGTCCAATCCTCGACTATGTCTTTAAATCCATCTAAGTCATAGAATGGTATAAACATATAAGTTTCTATTCTGCTATCAACAACTTGGACATGGACTTCGTGGTTGCTTAAAAACTCATATAAATCTGCGTTAACTTCCTTCATCTATTATATAACCATCCTTTCGTTATAATTAACATGTCTTTATTACTATACTAGTTTTAGCCAGTCTTTATTAACTTTGCATTCTTTCCCATTACAGAATAACTTTACTGTAAAATATCTATCATCCACTTTTCTTACAATTAATCCTCTAGCATAAGCACCTGATCTTCCTCCATTTAAATAAAATTCATATGAATCATCCTGTATTTCAACACTAGAGCCGGATTGGAACATCTCTTTCCACCATGAGCAATTACTACCATCTGAATCAAATATTCCACACCCACTAAATTGATGAGTGCTTTTACAATTAGCACAACTATTTTTCATTAAAAATTACCTCCATTCTCATAACTCTTACAAATCATAGCCTCGACATCGGCTCCACATTCACCACACTCAGTCTCTCCTATTAGAAGTATTTCTCCTGTAGGACATTCACATGAACCTGTACTATCATGACTTCCATTATCCTTCTTATATGCTGTATTCTCAGCATTGTGTATGCAGGTTATCCATTCACATTTTACTATCATAATTATTCCTCCTCTATCGGCATATATATTATTTTTACTTGTTCAGTAGCAGCAATATTGCCATCTTCTGAAACTAAAGCATTGTTTATGACCGCTTCTATAGTTCCAACTATATCGTCAGTTTCTTCATCTTGATATATATCCGCTTTAGTTCTTAAATTGTAACTACCATCTTCATTTTTCTTAGAGTACACTATCTTTCCAAACATATTTACGTTACGTCCAATCATATCAATTTCTTTCATATTTATTACCTTCCTTTCTTGCTCTTAAAAGAGATCTTTTAAAGTAGACTATCTTTATTTATAAAAATCTGATTAGTCTTATGCTGAATTTCATAAAGTAACCTATCATTTAGACTTTTATTTTGTTCTGCTAATATTTTTATAACTTGGAATAAAGTTCCAGTAGTAGAAAATGTTCCTTGACTTTGACAATAAATTATACAACTATGAATATATGGATTAGTATCATATAACCTAAGCATTTGCTCATCATTATAGATTAACGACATTATATCTTCTTTCATACTTTCCCCCTCCTCTTAAATTAAGTTTCTATCTCGTTAATTCTTTGCCAAGCCTATCAAACTCAATTAAATCTGGTAATCCCATGTCATACATCGTTGACCTTATAGAATCTTTAGCCTTATCGACTTCTACTCTTAGGTCTTGTTCATACAACGTCTTTTCTAACCATAACTTTCCTTCTTCTGTATCCAAAAATGTTTGTACTCTTTTAAATCCATCTCCGCGCTTAACTCCAGATTTCTCTTTTATATCTGACATTCCTATATTGTAAGTTACTCCTCTTGACTCTAAGTCGCTGTCTTTAAACCAAACATTCAACTCATAATAACTACAATAATATTTACAACTTGCAGATACCTTTGCTTTTATAATTTTGTAATCATCTCTAATCATTTTAATCATTTTAATCCCTCCGCTTTATCTTACACCCGATTTTCTATTGGTGACATTTTATTTAATACCTTTATTATTACAAGCTATAATGAAACATTTCATATTGTTCATATCGCTTTCTTCAACATCTGTTATAATCTTTTTTTCTATACTATCTAGCTTAAGTTTATAATCATTATATATACCCTTTGCTTGACTAAGGCCAAACCATTCATCCATCAGTAAATTATTTAATCTGACATCCGCGAGCCTTTGTCTTTTTAATATATTAATTTCCAAGTTTATACCTCCTCTTAAAATAAGCTTTTTAAAACAATTCTGTTGTTATATTCGCACTATAACACTCTTCACAACATGAATCCTTACTATATGAAGTCCATACTTCTTTACAATCATTACAAGTATGTTTATACTCCTTAACTTCAACTAATTTCTCGCCGCAGAATGGACAAAACTTAATTCTAATTTCATTTGTGGCGTCACAACCTGAGACACTACCATCTTCATCAAACTTAGGTATACATGAGTAAGTAGAATACTCCTGGAATCTTTTTAGCCCTTCACATAAATGTCCTCTTACTTCATTTTTTTCACTCATAATTACTTAGCCTCCTTATATTTTTCTTTGAACCCTTGCAGCAATCTCAATATACTACCATCCTTAATTTCTTCCCCATTATTGAATCCTTCAACAAAAGCTATCATATAACATACTCTTGATTCAATATTCGCAAAACACACTGGTTCCTCATCTATTAGCAGCAAGCATTTACTCGGGCAACTATAACCCTTAATTTTCTTTGCTTCAAATTTCATATTGATACCTCCTATAATATTATTGTTTTGTTGTTCTAAGCAAACTTAATTGGTATATTCTTTACGCCATGTTTTACAAGAACTAAGAATCTTATATATTCATCCACAACTACTACACCATTCTTATCCTGGCTATTTCTTATCACTGTGATAGGCTTGTCTATTACTTGGTTCTTTAAGTAAAACTCCTCTTTCTTTTTATACTTTTCTCCATTAGGAGAACACTCCTTTAGGTATGCAGCTATCTTAACTTTTCCAACCGGATATAAAAACTCTGTCCCCTCTGGAACTTTAATATCCTCTACTGAATTTTCTATCAATCCAACTTTCTTTACGAATCTTTGATGATTATACTTCCACCCGATAACAATGCAAGTAATAGGTATATTCAATGCTTTAGCTACCTTTAACCACCTCAAACCTACTACTAGACTATATCTATCCTTGTACTTCTTGACTATGATTGTCCTGTTTACAAATTCCTTATCTTGGAACATGAGTAGTAACTTCTTAATATTGATAGGCTTTGAACAAATATGAATCTGCTCTGTTAAATCAATGTACTTCTGATCAATAACCTCTACTGTTTTTCCTTCTGTCCAACTTTTAAATTTTGCCTGGTTTAATTGTATTAGTTGTTTCTTCATATTAACCGCTCCTCTTTTATTTATTTGTTATTTACATGATATAACGGTATTGTTCTATTGTCAACCGATTTATTATTTATTCTTTATATGGAGAATAATCTTTAGCATCTACCCATATCCATTTATCATATGCTCCCGGTTCATATACTAAAAACTGTATCTCCCAGTCTTGTTTTCTTACACTATAAACTGTATCTATATTACCTCTATCATCTTTTACTTTAAACATTTTAGCATCTCCTCTCATCAAATAACATTTTTAATAGACAAAATATTTAAATGAGACTAAAGATATGTTTGATGGTAAGTAAAATCTATTGGTGAAATTATAGTTATTGCTCCATCTTCATGAAGTATAAGTGTATTATTAGTTGCAGTTATGCTTTGTATAGTATCTAAGTCACTAATAACTTCTTCAACAGTGCCTTTCACTACTATTCTAGGAAAATTTACTTCATCACCTTTTATAATCTCATACTTCATTTCACTATCTAATTGATTTATTTCGTTAATAGCAAGTTGTATTAATCTTTGTAACATACCTTTCTACCTCCTTCATATTACCCATTCTCATCAAATTACCATTTTAAATTAGTTTTCAATTTCATACTTTTTACCACTATACAGAGTGGTCTCATGTACTCCTAGACTCCCGTCCTTCTTTATTAATTTATAATGAATACTCCCTCTATATTCTTCTTTTGGAGGAAGTATTATTCCTCTTTGTTTGTTACTGAATATCAAAACATTATCAATCCTTAAATCCTTACCCATTAATGATTCTAAATATTCCATGTACCACATATTATTTTGTTTTATAAGCAGCTCAACAAAATATTGTAAATCCTTTATATTTATTTGGGGTTGCCTATAAAGGTTTGTTTTGTCTTCACATTCAAAATAAATTGTTGCAGTATCATTGTAAACCATTCCTCGTAAAACAGTGTCCATAGTCCTTGTAATTACAATCCCCACATTTAAATTAACGTTCATGATTTTAAGCCAGTCTTTAGAATTTAGCTCTTTAAATCTTTTATTTATACCTTTTATGTTATCTAAGATTATTTCCATATTAACCTCCTTTAAAATTCCTGTTTTAAATTATCATTCTTAACATTGCCATCTTTAACTCTACTTTTAATAGAGCTATCCTTTTAGTAAATTTAGCTCTATTTTTAGTGTCTGAGTAGGTATACCCTAGCAGTAACGTCCATAGTAACAAAAGTAATATCATCTTTCTTCTCCTTTAAGATACTCATTTTAACCTTTTTCCATATGCATTATATCAATAGCTGCATAATAAGTTGTAACATTTTGAAATTTACCAGTCATAACGCATAGTAAAACCCTGTTTAATCCATCATTATTTTTTAACAAATTGCATTTATTGTTCGATTTAATGATTCCCTTTGTAAAATAATCTGAGGCTTCTTCATTTTTAGGAATTAAATCTACAACAATTCCCCTATAGATATGTTTCTTTACTGTGAAAAATACATCATCACCTTTAGAACATTCAAACTCTTTTCTTAATAGTATCTCTCTTTCTTTTGTATTCAACTTCATAACTACAACTCCTCACAAATTATATTTTGTATTCTTTATAGAACTCTTTTACTTTTTTGATACTTTTAAATCTACTAGTGACTAAACTATAATAATTATTGTCTTTAATATCACTCAGCAGTAGATTTTTAATATCTTTTTTAGCGTTGATTAAAATTGTACTAATCGCATCATAGCAAGTTTTATCGTCTTCCCATTTATCTATCTTCTGTATGTCTTCTTTTCTTATTTCTTCATCTTGAAAATAAAAATTCAGAGCTTTAATTACATCTCCATTAAATAGTTTTTTAAACATATTCCCCATGTTGTCATGAATGAAAAAATCTGCCCAACTAACATTGTAAATATCATTAACTGTGTACTTATACTTATCCATATTATGCTGTATCAATTTCCTAGCTATATCGAATCTATCCTCTTTCTCCCACATATGCCTAGGGCTTACCTTAAACCTATATAGATTAAACATTCCCGGGTATATTGTCATTATAAGATTAACAGTACTGCTATGTTGCCTGGCTATTCCACTCAGCATATGAGTTCTAAAAAAAGCATGATCTAATATGTCAGGGATATCTTTTAATTCTTTATGCAAAATCTCTATAATCACATAATCTATTATTATTCTGGAGTTTATCAATCCATCATTACCATACCAAAATCCATCAGGTAATCTTTGAATTTCGTCATTAAGTTTCTTCTTATACATATATAATATTTCTTGTCTATAATTTTCAAAATCTACATAACTCTCAAGTCTTTTATCTTCAAACGATTCTAATAATTTTTGTAATGTATCTTCCATTCTTTATCGCTCCTTAGTTTAAACACTATGTCTCTAATTCTAACACATTACGAAATAATTTTCTCCCTTTAAAAATTGTCTTTTAAGTTATATTTCTTTTAATAATTTAATTGCTGCTTCTATCCGAGAAATTGATTCTTGATTCGCTCCAAAACATAATAAATTTTGTTGATATAATGCTTTGTCTAATTCACATATCGCACTACGAACTCTTATATTGCTTTCTGTTTCTGCTAACATTGGATGCCACATGATATCTACCTCCTCTCTTATAAAAAACTACTTTTATATTAATCTATTATTTTTAATTCACGATTTCCTAAGAATTGTAAATCATAATCGCATCCATCTTCATAACAATAAAAATATAATCCAGCATCTTTATTTACTTTCTCTTCCTGATTTTGTTTTAACTCGAATATACAATTTGTATCTTTACCAGTCATCATATCAGGTAGCATTAATTTACATCCTACCCACATTGATTTTCCTTTTGCATCTTTTAATACAACATATTTATTATTCATAATTTACCTTTCTCCCTCCTTATAAAATATTCTATTTATAATTCCTATAGAATTCTTTCACATTCTCAATAGTATCAAACCTACTAACAACTATGCTCATATATCCTAGCTTCTTAATGTCATTTAGATATAAATTATCAATACGCTTATCTAAACTCTTTAAAACAGCGTCTATTACATTAAAACATACTTTATCATCAGACCATTTCCCAAGTTGTCTTATATCCTCTATTCTAATAACAGGGTCTCCTTTAAATATAAAATTAAGAGCTTCAATCACATTCCCTTTAAATAATTTCTGATACATATTCCCCATTCCATAATGATTAAAGAAGAACCCCCAATTAACATTATAAATGTCATTTTTAGTGTATTTGTATTTCTCCATATTATGTCTTATCAATTTTTCAGCCACTTCAAACTTATCTTCTCTGTCCCATATATTCCTAGATTTTATCTTAAAGTCATAAAAATCAAACATTCCAGGATATATTGTCATTAGAAGATCTATAATCCCAGTATGCTGCCTACGCAATCCTGATATCTTATGCGTTCTAAAAAAATTATTGTTGATAATTTTAGGAATGTCTTCTATCTTCTTTCTTAATATAAATAGAATGATATAATCTATTATTATCCTAGAATTTATTAAGCCGTCATTTCCTACCCAAAAATTACGAGGAAAGGTGGTAGTTTCATTGGTTAGTCTTCTTTTATATATATACCAAACTTCTTGTCTATAAGTATTAAAGAATTCATAATTTTTAAATTTTTTTCCTTCAAGAGAATTTAATAATATTTTCAATGTTGATTCCAAGGCATCACATCCTATAACTAGTTTAATAATATTATATCATGTTTGTACCTACTGCCACACTTGTATATAATAGAATTTAGATTTTAAAGTATTACCTTGGAATATTATAAACTCTTACACTAAAATCCTTAAAAACAATATTCTCGCCATCTTTACATATGGAGGATCTTTCACATTCTCTGCAACACCACTTGTTTAATCTATCTTCTTTATTAAGTGGTTTAACTTGACCACCTTCAGACGTTCCAGGGAATTCAGAAGCCATGCCTAATTCATTATCAGATAAATAAACATAGTCATCTTCATTATTAATATCTAGGGCATGTTTAGGCCTGTTATTGATTCCCCAAGCTTTCTCACATTTTCCATCGCATATAAGCTTTACTTTTTCTCCAAAATACTCAATTTCTTTTTCTAACATTTTATTTCCTCCTCTTTAATATGACTTCTACCAACCCCAGTATCTCCGCCTAGATTCCTTGTCTTTGCTGCATATCCTCCCATTATAGAGTAAGCCATGCAATGAGCTGGGCTGAACTGCTGATTATCCCATTTTTCAATTGTAACTTCTCCTTTACCTTCCTCTATTATATCAACCTTGATGACATTAAACCATTCACCTGATGCATTCTGTGTCCACTTTCCTATATTCTTCTCATAGGCCTCAACATTAGCTTTGAATGGAATCTTTCTATAATCCCTTGTTGTCTCTTCACTATTAATTTTAATCTTGAAAATCATCAATATTCCTCCTCATCAAATTATTTTATATTACTTATCCATATTATATCTGTCAGCTTTACTAATCTTAAATATTCCATAAATAGATATTGACACCGCTGCGAATAAAGTTAAATATGACTTCTGCGTTATACCCACAAATACCCAAAGCAATAATAGCATCATCGCTAACGTGTCTATTATTTTTTTAAAGTTCATTTTGTTAAAATTCATTTTAATAGTTCCTCCTTTTATCTTTTAAAATCCACTTTTTATATTACAATATTATTGTATTGTGAACTAACTAATAATGTATAAGTACCACTACTGGCTCATAAGCAAGACTCATAGTGTGAAGGAAATTTACATTTACTGATTCTGTTTTGCCAATTAAATCACAACTCTCAATGTACGAATCAAAGCCCTTTTTACCAGTTTCAAATAATGCATCAGCAACAATATCTGCTGATATAGATTCTTTTACAAATCCCACTTGATGTATCTCCCCACTAACTTTAAAACAATATATATTATATTTTTCTATATTTTCCATAATAATTACCTCCTTAATTTTTTATTACATATTCTAATCATATCTCTTCTCATAGAACTTATGTTTTAATATGGTACTGTTTAGTTGTTAACAGTTTTAAATTAAATATTCTTATTCATTCCCAAAACTTGATACTACAACAATCCCAACACTTCTTACAGCACTCAGTTTCCATCTTGATGACTTCTATATAATCTTTATACTTTTCTTCCTCCGAGCTATTATAAGAGGCCTTATTTGATAGGCTAAGTAATTCAGTTAGATGTATCATACCGATTGAAGGATTAGCATCCACACCATTAACCTGACATACTCTAAGTTCATTCTCAATTTCATCTATACAACAAGTTACCTCTACATCTTTAGTCTCAATCTGAACGACTATACATCTATCTTGATTATAATTCTCACCTTTTGATACAATATATTTTTCTATAGCCTCAAAATTCTCTCCTGACAATTTATACATTTGTTTCCTCCTAATCTTGCTTTATTATTTTTTTTATTAAGCCAAGTAAATTGTGTTCTCACCTGGCTTTAATCCTCTAAAATATTATTTAACCGACTTGTATTTCTCTTCTGCGATCTTTTTATACCACCTCAAAGCTTCTGGTCTCTTTAAATTATATATTGCTGCTACAGTTTCAAAGTTGAAAAAATCCTCATTTTCTGGAGCCAATAAATATATCAATTTACTTCTCCTAATATCTGCTAAAGTCAGTTCCTCTACATTTATTCCTTCGCATACAATTTCTACAACTTTTAAAACACGTTGTAATGCTAAATGAGGGTTATCTAAATAGGTTTTATCAGACACTCTTCCAACATTAACTGGTTTAATAAGATACTCTGATTCTTTATAGAAATTTTGCTTTCTTCTTTCATCCTTTCCTGTTCTAATACAATATAATTCCTTTAAACATAACTTTATATCTTCAGTTACTGACGGATCTTCAATCCTAATAATTTTGTTATCTAAATTTATTATTGCGATTTCCCAATCATTTTCAGTTCTTACGAATTCTATATTTTCTTCCTTAATTGATTTTATTTCTTCATTTGTTAATCCTTCCCATGCTAATTCAAATATTACTTTGTCTCTAATGTTAATTTTTATTCCATTCTCTGTAATATCTAATTGATCTCTTATTATCAAATATTGATCGTAATTGAGAGTTGTTTCTAATAAATGCTTCATATTTATTAAAGGCAAAAACGTTCCATGTCCCATAGTATATTCTCTTGTCTGAAGTTTTTCTTTCTTGCAAATAAAGTCAGCAAGTTTTCTTAATACAACCATATTACTATTTAGACCATTCGGAGATACTGACCCAGACTTTTCAAGAGCAATAGCTATCTCAGTATCTTCCCAGTCTAATAATTCTACTTTTGATTCCTTTTCTGTTTCAATAATATTCTTTATTAACTGTCCCTTGTTACCTTTTTTATCATAAAGTTTTAAGAAATCCTCTGAATATTTTTGTGTTAGCATTTTACATCCTCCGATACTATTTTATTATTTATCCTATAATATGTTTTTGGTATTATATCATTAAAGACAAAGGCATTGTTATAAGTAATCTCACCATCTTCTAAATATTTTATATATAATCCATTTATATCTTCGTCAGAAACTTCGATTAATTCTGCATTCTTCGTTATCGAAAGTGTCGTTATTAATTTGCTATTTCTTTTTTCTAACTCTTTATTCTTTTTCTCCAATTCTTTCAATTTCTTTTCATAATCATGTTCCATAGCCTCTATTTTCAGTTTCAATGATCTCGATTCATACTCCAAATTTTTAGTTTTATTGTCTTTATCTTTATCTTCGTCTTCTATTGCTTCTATATTAACTATTTCTTTTACATTCAATTTTGAAAATGCTTCAATAAGATTTTCGATTGCATTTTCTTTTAATCCACTAAAATTTCCAGCTATAATTTTTTCGCTTAGTATTCTAGCTTTCATAATTTCGTCTGTCTTTTGTAATGTCTGGATTATAGTATTAAGCTTTATTTGTGGCTCAAGTCCACTTATCTCAATTAAATCTTTTAGTAATTCTAAATTTGCTTCCATAATTATTCACCCCTTATTTAATTTTATATTATTATTGTATTATTGTCAACTAGATAGAAGATAATTCATTCGACTAATCTGATTGTATTTTATAACAACTATATTATACTACTCATGATAGATTTTTCTGCTTGTTTCTGCATTTGCTTCTTAGATGTTTTAACGTAAAGTTGAGTGGTTCTAATGTCTTCATGCCCCAATGTCTCCCTCAACTCTTCCAAATCTGTTCCGTTCTGATACTCATTTGTTGCATAAGAACGTCTTAGAATATGAACTAGCATATCTGTGTCACCCTCTACCTTCAATCCAGATCTTTCAATCGTATTCTTTAGCATATTTTGAACAGCACTCTTGCTAATCCTAAGTTTTCTTTCTGATAGAAATAATGCATTCGATTCTGATTCAGGTCTTTGTGATAAATAATCTTTTAATACTAATTTAATTTTAGAATTCAAGTATACTGGCCTTTCCTTATCTCCCTTGCCTATTATTGTTAAGTTGTTATCATTCACACAATTTACATTTAACTTTATTAATTCTGATAACCGCAATCCAGTGTTTAAAAATAATATTATTATTGTTTTGTCTCTTATAATGTTTCTTTTGCCCACACTGTCTATTAATATTTTGCAGTCTTCTATCTCAAAATATTTGCGAACTCTTTTAGGGATAGCGGGAAGTTCTTCTATATCAAGAATAATATTATTCTTTACTAGTTTTATTCTTTTGCAATATCCAAAGAATGATTTTAATGCAGAGATCTTATTTTGCTTAGAACCATTGGAGCATCCTGCTATCCTCTTACCTTTTTCATCAAGAACTAAATTTATGCTACTTAGATATTTGTCTATATGCTCTAATCTAACTTTCTTTGCTGATTCTCTAGTGATGCTAAAATAAGTTTCTTTCATGTATTTCATAAATAAATTTACACTAATTTTGTACTGTTCTATTGTCCCCTCACTCTTACCTATAGAGCCGCTTAGATACTCTAAATAATCATCTATTAACAACATTATTATTCACCCGTCTTCCTCTTATTTTTTTAGATATCCATTTACAAAGTGCTATTGTTACTATTACTATAGCTTTAATAATATGGTATACAGCATAAAATGCCCATATTACTATTAAAAACAAAAACATAATTGGATGCCCTTCCATGCAAATTCCTCCTGTAAGTTATTATTGTATTAATATTATATCCCTTTCTTAATCTTTTATACATTATTGTTTAGTTGTTCATTCGACAAATAAACATTAACTACATAGTTTTAACTGTTTACATATATTATTTATCCGATTAGCTGGTCTATCTATATATCTATATCCAGCTAAAAGGTCATGTTTGTGAATTGCCTTAAATACTTTGTATATATCTTTATGCTTTCCTTGATCGTGGAAAATAGAACTCCCAAAAGAATTGCCAAGTTTTAATTTTATTAATCTCCCTTCATGATCTAAATTGAGTATATACCACGAATCTTTATAACTGTGGATACGAATATAATCTCCTATAACATCCCATTGAAAATTATACTCTTTACATAACTTTTCTATATTTCCTTTATTCATTTCCATTAATATCATTCCTTTCTTTTTATATTAGAAGTATCTCAGCACATTCTATCTCATATTTTTCTTTAAGCAGAAATGCTGTAATACTTCCCACCACATAACTCCCATCAACCTCAATTATTTTACCTAACCTTAGTTCTCCTAATACTTCTTCTGCAACTTCTTCAATATCTTCTTCTCCTCTAACATTATTGTTTAATAAATCTAAGCACATTGTTTCATAGCTAAACATGTAAACTTTTGTCATAAACTTAACACCTCTTTCGTATATTTAGAACGTATGTTCGTAAAATTATTATACTACTTAAAAGCATTTATTTGTCAAATTTAATTTGTACAAATTTTGCTAATAATTTTAAATTTTTCTTTTTAGACTATTAGCAAAATTTGTTAGAATGGTATTCTTTTGAAAAAGGGAAGTAACCTCTTATTTCTCAAAAACCTATTCTTGCAACTTCTTAAGTCTAATAAGTCGGAGGATCAATTCTAGCAACATTTGTTATTGGTACATCTATTTTTTGTGTTATTAGTATAGTGCTACTAACAAACAAACCTCCCATTATAACTATACCTAACCCTACTGCTGCAATTCTTTTTGTAATCTTCATCTTTTGAAGACCTCCTAATAAATATTCTATGGGAGAGTTTAACGCTCCCACGTAAATAGTTATAGGATATTCTTTAAATCTAAAATCATTTCTTCCAAAATTTCATCTTTTTCCATGTCTCCAAAATAATAAAGCACTGGTTTACACTTAGTATTTCTATAAATATCAATACAATTTTGCATTCCTAAAATATCTTTTTCTATTTTTGCTTTATTAAAAATAGAGCATATCTCATATTTTACATCACCTATTTTGCGATAAAAGTTTATACATTCTTGGAAATAAGTAGCTCCTTCTAGTGCGAAATCGTTACCTAATTCCATGCAAATGCTACCCATCATCCAAATTGAATAATAATAATCACTATTTTTTTGAGTACTAAAGGTTAATGCTTTTTCTGTTAAGAGATAAGCTTCGTTTAATTTTAGATTCTTCTTTTTTACTAGTGCTAAATGAAAATATATCCATCCCATTTCAGGATTTATCTCTGGTACTTGCATTATTACATTCATTTTATATAAATTTTTTAGATATTTGTTAGTTAACTCTTCTAATAAATTCCAGTTTTCTTGACACTTAGCCAGTCTTATCTCCATCCTTGCTTTTTCGTAAACCTGCGACATTTTCAAATCTCCCCAATTATTCTTAATTCCTAGTTGCTCCATTAATACCTTTTCTATCTCTTGCATTTTCTGTATGTTTACAAAGCCAATCTTAAACAAAATATCGTTCTTTGAAATTGTTTGTATTTGGTTAGTAAGTATTGTAGATTCATGTTTTAATCCACATTCTGTTCCTATTAGTATATTAGATGGATTGTTTAGATCGGAAGAGCGTCGTGTAGGGAAAGAGTGTTCGCAGGGTGTA
>ERZ1463040.11-NODE-11-length-20707-cov-1642.943589_pt1 | contig 20707 bp, 36 predicted proteins | sample MGYA00564473_ERZ1463040 | MGnify/ENA primary metagenome ERZ1463040 (study PRJEB39244, sample SAMEA3635133) | Helicobacter pylori | study: EMG produced TPA metagenomics assembly of PRJEB11511 data set (Assembly of a 5300-year-old Helicobacter pylori...
TACTACAATAAGTGATAGAAGACCTTTAGCTATATATGTAAAGTCTTTATTATAGTACTCTTTAAACTCATCAAATACTTCCTCTGGAACAATCTTGAGTACGGACCAATACTCATGAGCAATTATACCAGAAAAGCTATTAACCTTATAGGTTTCAGAATACTTAAAACCAATAGACATAAGAATCTTATTCAAAGGCTTCTTATCAAACTTATCAATAAGTTCTTTGCGGTAGCCTTGAAGAGTGTCCCACCAATCATTATTCCATTTGTTGAAGTTATCAATTGCCTGCTCAATCAAAGAAGGCTCTACTTTCGTGTAACCAATAAAATCTTTCATCCTACGACTTCCTCACTTACTACGATCTGATTAAGGAGATTGCTCTTGTACTCAAGAGCCTCGTCCAGTGTATAGTAAATACCAGAATAATTTGGCATTAAATTCCACTTCTCATTTCCAAGTACCTCAACATAGAACTTAACTGCACCACTCTTCATTGTCTTTTTAACAATACGTACATCTGTAAAATAGCTCACTTACATCTCCTCAAAATAAACAGTTACTTCAGCTTCTTGAAACATATCTAGCGTATTCTGCCACTCTACTGCGTATTTATAGTGATCATAAACGGGAGGGCAGATTACTTTGGTAATCCCCGCATTAATAATCAAGGCAGCACACTGATTGCATGGACAGAGGTTTGTGATGATTGTAGCACCCCTCGTCTTCCGTCCTAACCTAGCAGCATTCGCCACTGCATTTGCTTCGCTGTGGACTGACCATAGGTACTTAGTAGGACGTGAGTTGCGTTCTGGTGTATGCCTCACCCCTCGTGCAAGATCATTATAGCCAGAGCTAATCTCTACCATATCTTCCTCAGAGATAATGATAGATCCCACCTTTGTATCAGCATCTCTACTCATTGCTGCCTTTTCTTTAACAAGGCGTACAAAGTGATTAAGCCAACGTTGGTTCATTTCTTAAAGATTCCTTTAACCAGTAAGTACACAAAATAAGGCCAGAAGAATGTCACAAGGAAGAATACCATAGCTGATAGTAGCTTTACAAATGTCTCGTATGAGAATTTATCCTTGCTTTCAATGAATCTCTGGTCCTCTGTATATTCTTTATACCATGTTGGAAGAATATGCTCAAGGTCTTTCTTGATACTCCCTTGTGTGAAAATACAAAGTAGGCTACCAATCATCAAGTATGTTAGAAAACCAATAATCATTGTTCTACTTCCCAATGCTTTGGTACTTCACCAATTTTACATGTGAACTTTCGTCCATCTGCATAATGCATAACAAACTCTTCTCTATAGGGAGACGGTTCTTCTGAAAATAACGGACTAGCCTCATAGTATTGAGGTGCACCAAAACCTTCCAGACTATACCAGTACCAACGCTCTCCACAGCACAGGCAATACTCTGAGTAACTCGATGTAATTTCTTCAAGTTTATCCTCGGCTTCTTCTTTAGTGCGGGCCTCTACAGAAACATACTGATTTACATCTTCGTTCTGAATGAAGTAACCGCCGGAATTATTTTGACTAACTGTATACCATTTCATTATTTATCCTCACCAAGAAGCATACAAGTATGTTGATAGTAATCTTTATCTGTCATAAACTTAACCATTCCACTTTGAATTACAAGCCCTTTCTTTCGTGTACCTTGTCCCTTCACTTGTTGTACAGTTTTGCATGTACCAGCAAACAATAGGTTAATCAGATTATACCCTTCATCATTCTCACGATTCAAGAACTCTGCAAGAGATTCATCTTTGCTAAGAGTCTTGACATATTCAAAGGTTTGCTCACTAGCTTCATTGTGTAGCTTAAGCATTGTATGTACAGAAGTGTATTCCTGTCCTAAACATAGAAAATTAGGCTGCTTAAATCGTACAGGGATGTCTTTACCATTCTCGTCTGTTCGATATACAGCTTCGTATCCAAGCGCCGCCGAGAATTTCACAAGGCTTTGGATTTGAATATCTGTTGTATCGATGACCTTAAAGTCTTCTTCTCGTACTCGGGTGTTAGACATTTTGTTTGTCCTTAAGGTTGTTCATAATCTTTAGTGTCTTGTATCCAATACCATTTATAATGGAGCAGAATTCCTCTGCCATAATAAGTTTCTCTGTAGAGGTACTAAACTTATAGGTTGTTTCCCATTTACCGTCTAATAGCATAATCTTTGGATTACCCCTCTTATCCGTCAGTTTATACTGGAATGCCATATTTTGTTCTCCATTTATTTAGATGTAATTGATGCTAGGATAAACCCCATTACCCACCACCAAAGTGGCATCTTGAAAGCTAATCCTGTGATTAAACCGAATATCCAGATCATTTCTTCCTGCTTCCTACGCCACTGGCTGAATACGTACCACTCTCACTCTTAGGTTTCTCTTTCTGCATACGGGCTGCTACTACAGTGTATCTGCCCTTTGTAAAATAATCATCTGCCCAAGCCTGAGCAATTGCTCTCTTAGCTGTGTGGATGAAGTAGTAGTCTCCTGTAGCTCCTCGCACAAAGAATGTTGCAGGAGGAGCAAACTCGTACTCTGAGAACTGCTCATATGCAACAATTGTAATCTTTAGTTTAGAGATATCCACTAAAAAATATCCTCAAATAGTACATCAAGAGTGTCAGTATCCCAATCTTCCAACCCTTCAACCAAGTATTTCAAATCAGGAGAAATCCCTTTAATCATACTTTCTGTATATCCATATTCTTTAGCTCGTGTTAGGAGATAATTAATAGCCTCTTGTGTTTTCATATATTAAATTCTCCATTTATTCTTTGGTTCCAAAGCCCAATGCTCAGGAATATTCTTACCATACCACAATTGAGCTTCATATTCTACAATGAATTTATCTGAATGTCCACTATAGCTCCAGTCTAGATATGGTCTAAAGACTGTACACTTTCCATTAGAGATTGTACCGCAATCTTGTCCATGTAGCCAACCATATTCTGTCCAACACCAGCACTCATACATTTGGTGAATTATTACATATAGGACACACATAATTCTCAATTATCTTGAAATATTCAGTAATATCAAGAGGAAATTCCTTAGCCTTATAATCAAAACAGCATTTATTGAGCATTGTTATTCTCCCGAGTAATATTATTGATACTAATTAATGCCACCTTAAAGCTCTTCAAAAGCATACCACGCATCTGTATCGCAAAGAATCTCCTGTGCGTTGCATGCGAGTTGCCACATAAGTCTTTCTTGTGGGTCTGTAGACAAATCGTATCGATAGCCGGGTCGACCAATGTAACCATGTATACTATAGAAATTATCAGCAAGCTCTAGTGTTTCTTCTACAATCTCAACATTACTTTTACTCATTTAATCTCTCCTCGATCAATATTATCTTCTGACTGCAACGCAGTGACATCCACATATTCGCTATCAACAAGCCCACTATAGCGCAGCAGAGTATTATTCACAACAAAATCTTTATACCATGTGAGAGTGGAATTCCCAGAGCTTACAGGCTGTAAGTGGGAAGTAGTTTTTAGGTATTGAGAGTATTTAATCATGGTTTTACCTTAACACCAGTAGCTTCAATAGCTGATACTACTGCTCCTGCCTCAAAAACATATTCGGTTTGGTTGCTTGATCCATGATATGTAAACCCAATAGGTAAATCAACTTCAACATTATTTCGAGATGATTGCCAAATAATGTTAGCCCATCCTTTAGCACATGACATGCGTAGCTCAGCACGCTCTGGATGTTCGTACCAATTATTAAAATCTTCACTCATCATTCTTCTCCTTTGGTGTCTCAATAAACTTACTATCCAATACTTCTTTACAGTGCTCAATGAAGAATCCCACCATCCCCACTGCACCAGCATCTTTGTTCAATTCTGCCACTTCCTTAAGACTTTTGCAACCACAAACATCTTTAACCCAAACAGAAGTATCAATTCCAAGTTTATTTGCAATTCTCTTGATGAATTTAATCTCAGATGCTTGACAAATAGACTGAGGCATACGCACTCCAAGCTGAGAGGCTACGTCTTTCCAGTAATTCTCGTCAGCCATATAGCGAATATTAGCAGATGCTTCCTTCTTGTCAAGGCGAGATTGTGCAGCTTTAGCACGCATCTCATCACGTTCAGCTTCTGTGAGAGATTGTAGATAGGATTTATTAATCAATTGACTCTTCTCCATAGTATTTATCAATTAGGAATAGAAGGTCTTCTTTAGTAAACAAAGCTTCTTCTGTTGGACCATTATATCGAATATGGATAATACCATCTCCTGATTCAAAATGATCATAAATATCTCTGTCGTAAAGCATATTCTTTATCCTATGTTTATCACCCCTAAAAGACATGATAATCCCTGCCCAGTACGTCTACATACCCTAGACAAAGAACGTGTCTTTTAGCATTGGTTTTACGTTGAAATTATGGGTTTTGTTTGAAGACTAGTGTATGGCTAGGTATGTCATGTTGTAAATATAGACAATCCAAGTTCAATCTTAGCTTTTACAACGATACCGTTAGCCATTCTCCAAAGATGTTCATCACCTTCCTTGAGAACCTTAAGCAAAAGCTCTTTCTCAAGAATATACACCTTAGCAAACTCCTTGTCATGTTTCAAGATACTTTCGCTATTGTGAATAAGATCAGCTAGTTTAATTGTCTTTACTTCTGGACATTGTTGTGCTGTGTGCTCACGATCAATATATTTACGTATAGCACGATTGCCATCTGAAGGCTTTGACACATCAGTAAGACCTGAGACATAGGAAGCTACAATGGGGCCAAAGATATCTTCAATTACTTCAATATTAATATTAGCATCCTCGACAACATCATGGAGATATGCTGCACAGATCATTTCTTCTGTATACCAGAAGTCTTTAATCATATTGGCTACAGCATAAGGATGAGTGAAGTATGGTTCACCTGTATACTTTCGCTTATGTTGTACGGCCTCATGAGCTGCAATACAAAAGATCCTTGCTTTTTCTGTTAATTCACTCATTGATATTTCTCCTAGTAATAAGTGCTGCCTTCATAAATCTCAAATGGTTCAAGATGAGAAAGCATATCACGAAGTTCTTGCTCATCTTCACAAGATGCACACCAATTCTCGTAACTAACAAGCTTATCATCCTCATAAACATCATAAGTGGACGAAGAATCACTACAGCATCCACAACCAAGATCAAATGTACGATATGTGTATTCAATTACTCGTTTCATTATTCAGACTCCCTATTTTGTCTAGTCTTAATATACTCTTGCATCAGAGCTTTGTAGTCAATACTTTTATCAGGATACAGAGCTTTATATTCAGCTACATATGCCATCCAGCCTGTTGGGCTTTTCTTTCCTCGGAGATTATTCACTATCCACCTCTGCACAGTAGCATTGATAAAATCTATTAGCATTCACTTCCATATAGTTATTGTAATAATTACTACATTGCACAACACGGATAATATAGTCTTTTACTCCGATTGTAACTAAGTCTCCAACTTTAGGGTCTTCATCTAGGTTGCACATCTTGCCCGCCATAATACCTTCACCAGAAAACTCTGGCACTAGGTATTGAACAATGATACCAGACAACTTTAGCTTATTCATCCCTTATCTCCTCAAACCAAAGTACTATAATATTCCCTAATCAGCTCATCAGAAATCACTTGTACTCTGAGAGGATAATCAGATTCTTTTAGGTTGTACCCACTACCAGCCGACAGCATATCTTTAGTCACAAGATCCTTGTTCACATGATCAAGAGTATCATAATTCTTAAGCATGTACTTACAGAGACCATCAAAGGCTGTGTCAGACATTAGACTTTCATACCTTTGGTAATAAGCATAACTGCAAACTAGGAACCAAGAGAAAGTGGATGCTGGGTTTATTTTAAAGCATTCTCTGACGTAGTTGTCAAGGTTGCCATTTGAGAATTTACTAGCTTTCATACCGCCCTCTGGTTATCAAATAGCGCAATGCCTGGACCACAAGAGGAAGCCTCAAACACTGCTTTATATCTCCACAGTCTACCAGATTCGAATACAGAGTATTCTGTCTTGCCTTGGTTTGGAATATTATTCTGAATCCAAAAAATAGAGTCTTCACATTCCTTGCGGGATTTGAATGTCCTTTCTGATACGTGTTCAATCTTCATTTGTAAATCCTCCTCCTAATCAATTTGAATCCAGAGAATACAGCAGACATGTGGCGTATGCAAGCTGAATTTTGGATTATTTTCATGCTTGATGGGAGTGGATTGGTGCGATACTATTCTTACAGGATTATCTGAGCCAGAAAACATAGGAGAGAAGGCTTTGTACAAATATTCACCAATACTAGAACATATTGATTCAGCAAGCAAGGCTAAGAAAGAGAGGAACGATTGCACAGTGAGAGCTTTTGCTATCGTGCTGAACACAAGCTATGAGATGGCTCACAAACACATATCACTCAGATGTGGACGAACTCCTTGTCGCGGGGTAGTCTCTAGGAGAGTTTTGCAACCCTCCCTAAAGAAGACAAAGCATAGGGTAGGACCATACTCAAAGGATAATCGTATCACCCTCAAGAAATTCTGTGAGATGCATCCTGAAGGTAGGTATTACGTCTGTGTAGCAAGACATGCTATTGAGGTAGTTGATGGAGTGGTGTATGATTTTAAGGATGCACCAAGGAGGTTTGTCACTTGGGCAATGAGGGTTTATTTGGATTGACAGCCTGTTATTTTTGTCTTAGTATGAAAGAAAAACGTCTATACTTTAGACTCAGGTATGAACGTTCTGCGTCTATAGGTATAGATTCAAAACGTTCTTTATAAAGAAAGAATAATAAAGACAGAATAAAACCAAAAGAAAGAGAGAAAAAGCAGATCAATCGCTTCGCTCTTGATCTTACACAGATAGGAATATCAGATGCAATTGATACTACCAAGACACCTTCTTGTTTGGGTTGATGAGAATCGAGGAGAACGCAGCAGAGCCAGTTACATCATACAATGTTTGTTTAAGATGAAAGAGTTGACAGAAATAGGTAAATAGCAACTACAAGATACGTAGGTGTAAATAGGAACATAAGAACGGAGGTTTAATTGAATACAGAGATTTGGTACAAGTTTCCAAAGGACTTGATGAGTTGTTATGGGTTTCTTAGTAAGAGTACAGGAGAGCTTGTTTCTCTTACTCCACTAACAAAGATGATTTATGTACACATGCTATCCAAGAATGAGTTCTTTGTTGTAAAGCTAGATGGTGTGCATTATGAGACACAACAGACAATCGCAGATGCTTGTAATTCAGAGTATCAGGCAGCAGGCAAGGCTGTTAGATTGTTTATGGAACATAATATCTTGTTTGGTAGCAAAAAGAGACATGGTGGCTCTGGACAATTCCGATGGAATTATAAGATAATCAATACATCAATCAGTCTTGTGAAGAAAGTTGGTAATGATTTTATTTGTATGGATACAGACCAGATCCTTGTGAAGAGGCGCGTAGAGGTAAAAGACAAGAAAGGTAATATCTCTGAGGTTGATAAATTCTTTGTTGACTCAGGCGATGTAATAGTAGATACTGCACTAATGCAAGACGGTCCACCAGACTGGTGTACAGAACCAGTTTATGTTGGTCACGATAATATCTACATTGACTTTGATGGTAATTAAGAGGAGATCTACAAAATGAAATATATGGGATCAAAAGCACGCCACGCTAAAGAACTGCTACCAATTATTCTCAAGGATCACAAACCAGATATGTGGTATGTTGAACCTTTTGTTGGTGGTGCTAATATGATTGATAAGGTGGACCCACAGGTAGCACCAAAGCGCCTTGGTTGTGATGTGCATGAATATCTTATTGCTTTGTGGCAAGCTGTAAGCAAAGGTTGGCTACCAAATCAACTTATTACAGAAGATACTTACTCAAATGTACGGGCTAACAAAGACCAGGACAAGGCCCTTTCTGGTTATGTAGGCTTTGCAATGTCGTTTGGTGGTAAGTGGTTTGGTGGGTATCGTAGGGATATTGCAGGCACTAAAGAAGATCCAAAACTAAAAGAATTTAATGAGAACGAGCAAAGTCGTAAGTCTTATGAAAGCTTGGTAAAACAGCAAAAGAACCTGTTATGGGTACATTTTCAAAATAAATCTGTATTTGATATTGATTTCACACGTTGCGGAAAATCTACTATCTACTGTGATCCTCCATACGCCGGAACTACAAAGTATAAAGATGATTTTGATCATGAACGATTCTACGAGTGGTGTCGTGCTCGTCACAAAGAAGGTCATAAGGTATTTGTATCAGAGTATAATATGCCAGATGATTTTATTTGTGTCTGGTCAAAAGAGGTGAACAACTCTCTGACTAAAGACACAGGCTCAAAGAAAGGTATTGAAAAACTGTTTACTTTAGTTTAGGAGAAATAAATGAACGACAACATCCAATACACCTACGAAATTTACACCTATGATCCCTTTGCCCGTGAGCCAGGCCTTCAGATCTGGAACCTTCATTTTGAGCGGATCGGTTCTGAAGACTGGCAATGGTGTAAAGACAATTTTGAAAATTTCAATGATTACTTTGTACATTGGCAAGACACAGAAATTAAATTTGGTATTCGTGAACAGGAATTGATTTTGAAATGAACAGTAATATGCAGAGCTTGACAATGAATGATGGTACAGTGGTGGAATTTGATATTGGGATTGATACAGACGATGTAATCTGTGGGAATAGAGATGATGCAGAGATGCTATCTTTGTTTGACTACAAAACCCGTATTTCTCTATGATTTCCACGCACTCTAGACGTTTCATCTTCTAGCTAGCCCTACCCTACAGGGTAGTCACTAAAGTTCCTTTATATGGCTTAAAACAATGAGGAATAGATGTGTACCACATATCTAGATATTACTTAGGAAAGAAGATCACCCTTACAGCTAAGATTCCAGAGAATCTTTGGAGAGATGACGATGGTTTTGTAACTGAAGATTCTATCACTCCTAGAATATGTGTAGCCCCGACATTTAGAGGCTGTCTTCTTGGTATGGCTGGAGAAAGTGATCTAAGAGAAACGTCAGCAACGTACTCTGATGTATTTGTTTATAAGACAAAGGAGATTCCCACCTTACCACTATGTGTTCCTGATGCTGAGAATACAGGTGAGATGTGGTTACTTAAAGACTCTGAGTTTACATTTGTAACAACTCTAAGGGTGGATGCTGAGGGTAAGATAAGAAGGAAACCTTTGCCTGCTGAAGAAATAATAAGGTATACTAGACATATGGACTACTACAACGGAGTAATAACAGCAGAAGAATATTGTGGTATAAATCTATCAGCCCTCTATTGACAATAGAATTCTTCAATGCTAGAGTGAGCTTATCTAAACCAATTAGGAGCTACAGATGTGAAACAAGACAATAAATATGACGATCTTCTGATTAAGATCATGGAGGATGAATACTTGATCAATCCAGTAGACAGTGAGTTTGAAGACTTGGATAATTCTGATAAACCATTTCGCACAGAATTCGCGTTCGAATCAATCACTGAGAGAAACAGTCGATTCAAGAATCGCAGGAGTGACGGATGATTAGCAAAGAGATTGATCTAGGTCTTGTGTAAGACTACTAAACATTGGTGTCAAGAACAATATTATTTTTATTAAGACATTGACTATTTACACCTAAAGTATAATTTGATATAATGTGCATATACGGGACTAAAACCAATGGAGAATATTGTTTCTCCCAACAATTTCAACAGGCACTACGCTTCATTGACGCGTTGTAGAATAGCTCTCTCCTCTAGACTACAGACAATATGAAGCGTGTTGCTACCATTTTCAAAAGAGAGTGATTTGTCCTCCATTGAAGATGGTATCTTATTCGCAGGCTTGGTATATTGATCGTGCCTTGGGTTTCCAACCCAAAGAAGTGAGTCTGATTCTCACAGCCTGCTCCACGCATGAGAGCGTATCGGCACCGGCTTCTACCCGGTCATTAACACCGTAATTGGAGTATGTAGGTTCGATCCCTACCGTTCTCGCGGATAAAAGACAAGTGTCCTAAGATTAGGAATGATATTGCAACTCCCTGAAGCTACGATAAATCGTAGTATATATATAGGAGGTGGTCCTCTCTCGCTTCTACGGAAGTGTAATTGTCGGGAGACAATATGTTGAAATATACATTGGGCGTTCGCTGTCGCGCAAGCAAAAAGTAGCAGCCTTAGAATTATGGGACGGGTTAGGTGTACGGTAGCCTATTGTACTGTCCCACCTAGCACATTCAGTCTTGACGGAGGTTGTCTAATTGGCTACAAGCCACTGAAAGAACTATGACAATAGTTTGAAGCCTTCCTTTTGTGTACAAGGGAGCAATGAATTCGTATAATATAACAATAATCCAGTATTAGGAGATAACCAGCATATGGCAGTAACAACTCGTGATCAGCTTGTAGATAGCTTATCCAAACTAGGAACACTTGGAAGCGCTAGGCAAGGCAATCTTGATGCTCTCTTCTCTGGTACTCCTACACCAGCAGCAACTACCTCCACAATTGGTAGTGTTAAGAAAGCAGCCGCCGTAGCTGATCTTCCCGCCCAGACAGTGACAGATATTGCTACAGCACAAACTGCTATCACAGCCATCGTATCAAAGATTAACTCTGTGTTGGCCTCTCAACGTGCAGCAGGTCAGATTTAAATAATTTATAGTTTACCGGTAATAGCCCTTGTGCAATGCAAGGGTTTTCTATTCTAAAGGCATAGAAATCCTTTCTATGTATCTCCCCTCCCAATTGTTACACATCAATAAAGTCTCCAAGGATTTACGCTGATATTGGCGTAAACGCTTGCTGGACGTTTTCCAGCTATCTTTAGGAAATAATATGGCAGACGAAATGCTAGATGGTTCTGCCCTTTCTAGTGTTCAAGAACATCTCCTTAAGCTAGGTGATAAGGTAGATGGACTAAAAGAAACTGTGAAAGAGCATATTGCAAAAGACATGAAATACTATAATAATTATAATGAAGAGGAAACAAAGATGGAAGATACTTCTGGTCTTATCGCTGCAATGCTGGCTGGTAATCGTAACGATAGTAGTGGCGTAGGTGCTGGAGCCGGTGCAGGTCTGGGAGCGGGGCTCTTGGGTGGTGTACTTGGTGGAGCATTGCTTGGTAATCGTGGGGGTCTCTTGGGAAATGGTTCTGTAGCTTCTGATGTAGCCGTAGGAGTGACCCCTGCTATGCTTACCGCTGGATTGTCCGGGGTTACTGATGCCCTCCAAAATACTACTGTTATGCAGAGTCTTGGTGATATTAAAGCATCTATCCCTCTTGCGGAAGGTAACGTACAACTGGCCCTTGCTGGCTCCCAAGCGGCTGTAGTCAACCAGATCAATCTTGGAACCATGGCAACTATCAATGGACAAGCGTTGATTAACAAGAACGTCAGTGACGCTATCGCTACATCTTTGGCTAGCCAAAGCGCTATCAAAGAAAGCATTGCAGCTTATGGCGTAGCTAATCTGAATGCTACCAAAGATGCACAGTTTGCTATTGCTACTATCGTAAAAGATGATGGTGAGAAAACCCGTGCCCTGATCACATCTAATACCATTAGTGAGCTGCAACGTGAACTGACAGTTGCTCAAACTGCTGCTCTGGAAGATCGTCTGACCAACCGAGCGCGGGAAACTGAGATTACAATCACCAATACAAACACTGCGACTGCTCAACAAACTCAAGCTCAGATGCAAAATCAACAACAGGCTCAACTGCAAATCCAAACTATTGCCCTGTTGCAAAATCTGATTGGGGATACCCAGGCTATTCGTCAAGGAAGTGTAGTATTTAACAGTGGTACTATGGCTGCTTCTGGCAACCAAACTGCCGCAAATACTCGTGTTGCATAAATAACAAAAGGACCAATGATGAATCCCGACTACGTGACTCTTATCATAAATCAACTTGAACAATCTGGACAGCTTAACTCTGTAGTTAATCATCCATCTGTTCAGAAGATCCTTGCTCAGAATCAACCTGTTGAGCAGAAGTATGTTATTAATGATCTTTCAGAGGATGAAGTAGTATTCATGAAAGCCTATAGAGCATTCCTCTCTGATAAACAAGGAAATAAGTACGTGGGAATGGCAAGCAACTTTGCTAAATATCTTCAGTCGTTGGTTGATAAAGAGAAGGCTGGGCAACAAGCTCTAGCCAATCCCGCTAAAGGTGAAGTAGTCACAAACTAATATCCTTTAGTATTTAGCCCCGCATTTGCGGGGCTTTTCTTTGCCTATGATAAAACTGACAATTTATAACGTTAATTGACTTAATAAATATACACAAGTAGAATAAGAGTAATACCAAACAATAGGAGATAAGTAATGAACAGAGATGACTTTGTTTCAGCAGTAGCAAGAGTGGGATTAAAACAAGCAGTTGCAGCAGGCACCCTTGATGACCTTATAGGGGGAGGAGTCCAAGCAGGAGTGGTTAGATCAGAACTGAAAGACCCAAGCTTAGGATCATCTACTGTAGCCCATAATCTTGGAACTGTTGCATCTTACCTAGATTCTTCTACTACAGGACTTGGGGACATATCTCCAAATGGCCTGCTTCAGATACATGTAGGAGACAGCACCACAGAACAAGCTGGTGGTAGTGGGTATATGTTTGACTTTATCACCACCTATTGGCGAGCAAGTGAAATGCCTGCTAGTGGTATGCTTGGTACTATTAACCTTGGTGGTTCTGGATATAGGCTAAAGAATTTTGTAGAAGACCCTCTGAATAAAACATTTATTGGTCCCACTGGAGATATGCCAGGAGTGGCAGCACCTCCGGGACAGTGGGATTATTATGGACACAAGCCAGGAGGCTCCGTATCTCTGAATACAGCTCTTGAGTACAGGAAAAATATCCCAAGTAATGTAAAGCATGTCCAATGGGTGATGTGTTACGGTATCAATGACTTAATTCTCTATAATGATGTTGGAACAAAGAGCATACAAGAAATTGCAAAATATTTATCTGGATATTTACTAAAAGCTATCGGGAGAATACAGGCCAAATTCCCAGGAGACTCAGTGGTTCTTAGAATGTCAAACCTAATGACAGCTAGACCATTCAATGTAGCTTTCCCTTCATCTACAGCCTATCCACAGTTCGACCAAGACCTATACTATGCCCAAACCTTAGTATCAAACTGGAATGCTGGACTAAGGCTGGCTTACCAGATGTCAGCTAATATCTATCCTAGAACTATTTTATTTGATACACATGCAAAAGTATTTGGACTATCCAACACATCTATTGAGAGTGGCAATACAGCTACGACTAATCCCTCCCTGCAAGACAGAGTACATCCATCCTCTTTTGGTTATAGATATCTAGGACATGAATTATTTAATCTACTGTTTGGTAATAGTCAAACAAAGCAAGTGTATAATGGTAGAAGATATATTGCAGACCTTAAAATAACAAACGGATGGGTTGGTGATCCTTGGGATTATTATGGTCAATACTTCAGGAATAACCATAAGTTTAAAGAGCTAAGTTCATTTAATCTTGTTGGTGCTGGCGCAACCTATATGGATATTGATAGTGATCCTACAACACTAAAGAAAGTACTGGGTGGCTACGGAGCAGGAAGAATCTTCGCAACTGTAGGAACAGACGACCTTAATTCTGTATGTTTTAGAGTTGGAGATTTCACAAAGTTATCTATAGGTGCATCGGGCAGTAACTCAAGAATATCTGGAATAAGTCCACCAAGCTTAACCTACAAAACAAGATCAATTATCACATTCTATACTGATAATTTCCTTAGTCCTCCTAAGATAAGTATGGCGGGGGCTCTTATTCAAGGACAATCAGTATTCCAAGCTATTATGGATGTAGTACCAAGTGGTCTTGCAAGTATTACCCTTACGACAACCCTAGCTGTTCCAGCAGAGACAACAGTGGAGGTATACAGACATATTAGTAACATAAGAACCCTTATTGCTACAGGAGTTATTCCAGTTAATGGCTTTAACAAGACTCTGTTAAGTGGTACAGATTTTACAGCCATTCCTACTGTTGGTGTGCTCCAAGAAGTATGGGAAGTTCTTCCTATAAATGCCACAAGAGTACCCGCAGGATGTGCTATCAAGATGACACTAAACCCTAATTGATGATGTCAAATAGTTATTTCCTATCATAGCTTGACAAATGATAGCTAAGTACCTTATACTCGCCAATATACACAAGAATAAAGGAATAACTACTATGTCTGACATTGAAGATGTTGGTGAAAGCCCGTTGAATACTAAAAGAGAAACACACTGGAAAGAAGGAGTATCTGCTAATCCAGAGGGACGCACTCCTGGCAAGAAGAACCTCAAGCGTCGCTCTCGTATGCGGCAAACTCTCACACACTTGTATGGACTGCAAGCTGATTGTATTGAGATTATCAAACTAAGCCTTAAGCCTTCCGTGAAGGAAGAGGATCAAATTGATAAGACTCGCCTTGAGACAGCTAAGTTTGTAATCAAAGCTATTGAGTCCTTCAACAATACTTGTCTGAAAGAAGAACTTGCTATTATCAACCTTGAAGGTAAAGATCCTGCTAGTGCAGAGGAAGTTAAAGATAGTCAAGTGGAACAGCCTACGCCTACTAATTTTAGTATGGATATGGTTGAATCTAATCTTAAACACTAGGAGAGACGAATTGACAACAGTTAGTAATTTGACAGTGAATGTTGATGTTAGTGATGAAGTACTTGAGCTTATTGCTAATCTTCAAGCTCGTGTAGATAGTCTTGAAGAAGTTGTTTACGAAGAAGGCTGTGATTGTGATGCTTGTAATCCAGAGACGACAGCAAGTCCTCAACCATTTGTAGTGATTGATGGTAACACTTACATTAACTCTGATTTGATTAAAAAGAACAACCTCAGTTGGTGTATCTTCCATAATGACGAGCCTGAAGGTTTGGAGATTGCATCTGAGAACTATGTAGAAGGTAAGTCTGGTTGGTATCTAGGCCGAGATGGCGTTCTCCATATCCACTCTGGCAACGAGAAAATTAACTTCTACCAAGATGGATCACACAATAAGTCTAATCGTGAGCTGTTTGAACGGTACGATGAAAATAACACATGTCGTGTACGTTCTGGTCAAGTAGAACTTTAAAGGAGAAACAAAAGTGGCATTGTATGAATTCGTAGTAAAAGGTAATGACCCAATCGGTTTTAACTTCATTGAGAATATTATCAAGCTGGCTAATCTTGGTGCTACCAAGAAAGAAAGCCAACTCCCTAAAATGAGCTTCCCACACACTGTGTATATGGAACTTGAGGCTGACAAGGCTCCTGACGTAGCCAACGCAAGCATTCGTGTATTCAATATGAGTGAAGGTGGCGTAGAGGTGCTGCCAGGAGCTGTAGAGACTCCAGTAGTCAAAGGTGGCTTTAGTCTTGAAGTAGCTAAAGAAAAGATGAGTAAAGAGGAATTGGAGGCTCTTTCTTGGGAAGAGTTCAAAGCCGAAGTCAAACATGTCACTGGTGAAACAGGCAGAGATAAAAAAGTCCTGCTCGCCACATATCTTAATTTCTAATTTAGTCTTGTCTGTCAAGCTATTGACTTATTAGAGATAATGTATTAAACTGTGAATATCAATAGAGGGAAACTATATAATATAACATTCTTTGTTATGGTAGCACTTCCCTCGACGTTATAAGGAGATAAAATGTCAGACGACAATATTGTTCGTCCTCAGTCTCCATTCCAAGAGAAGTATTTAAAATCCAACGCGAAGATTCTTATAGTCGGAGGTGCAGCGGGTTGCCTTCCAGCGGAGACTGAATTCCTCTCTCCAACGGGGTGGAAAAGAATCTCTGACTACCAAGGCGAGGATGTTGCTGAGGTTGTTCTTGATGAGAGTAACAAGAAGTACGCAAGCATTTCTTTTGAGAGACCCCTTGAGTATGTGAAACTTCCTTGTCTTGAGATGGATAGCATTCAGTCTAAAAGATTCTCCATGACTGCCTCTGATGAACATATCGTTGTTTTCTGGAATGATGCAAAAGAAAAGTATCAGGTTCAAGACTTTTCTGAGATTGTTTCTAGGCACGAGAAGTCTAAGACTAAAGGTTGGGCTGGTAAGATTAAGACTTGCTTGTCTTCTGTTGAAGGGACTAGCGGGATTGCTCTTACAGAAGGCGAACTTAGGATGCAAGTCATGGTTATGGCTGATGGTCATTTTGTACCAGAAGGTGCTAATAACTATTGCCGAGTAAGCATCTCTAAGTCACGTAAGATTGAACGCTTCAGGATGTTAGCTGATAAGTTTGGCTGGAAGTATAAGGATATGGGCTTTGTTCCTTGTGAGAGATGCACCGCTGGCGGTATTCACAATTTCATTGTCTGGCCTACACTTCGTCAAAAAAGATATAATGGAGACTTCTGGAATTGCACAAGTGAACAGCTTGAAGTAATTAAAGATGAGGTAAGATACTGGGATTCTGCTGTAGTTGAAAATGATAACAGTACAAAAGTTAGATTCTGTAGTAAGTATAAAGAAGATGCTGATTTCATCCAGTATGCCTTTACAGCAACAGGTGAGACAGCAACTCTTGTAAAAGATATGAGAGAAGACAAAGAAACCTATACTGTTAACTCTATTACTCCAAAGTTTATAGGCTTTGCAAACAAGGATGGTAAATGTCCTATTGTCAAAGTTAAAACATCAGATGGTTTCAAATATTGCTTTAATACAGAATCTGGATTCTTCCTTGTTCGTCAAGATGGAAACATCTTTATTACAGGTAACTCTTCAAAGAGCTACGTCGGCCTAATGCGTCACTTACGCTTTGTACACGATCCTGATTATCGAGGGTTTTGTATTCGTAAGAACAGTACAGCAATCATGAAAGCTGGTGGCTTGTTTGAACAGGCTATGAGACTTTACCAGAAAGCTGGGTATGCTGTTGAGCGTAAGACTAAAGATCAGAAGATTGTATTCCCAAGTGGAGCATCTATTAGCTTCTCTCATTATGAGAATGATGGTGCTGGCGATTTGTATCACGGCTTGGAACTATCCAGCGTCTTCTATGACGAAGGCACACACGCCGATGAATCTCATATTTGGTGGCTATTCTCCCGTCTTCGTACAGAAGCTAAGATGGAACCTTGCCTTTGGATTAGCTGCAACCCTGACCCTGATAGCTTCTTGTTTGATTGGGTTAAGTGGTGGCTGTACCCAGAAGGTCATGAGAAATATGGTCTACCTGATCCAGACAAGAATGGTCAATCAAGATATTTGCTTCGTATTAACGGTGATCTTGTTTGGGGAGATACATGGGATGACTTATATGAAAGGTATAAGAATCCTGCCCTACCTAAAGATCATGAAGAGCAAGTAAGACCAATTGAATTTCAAGTTTTGCTTGGTACAATCTACGATAACCCCACTCTGATGAAGAATCAGCCAAACTACAAAGCAACGCTTGAGGCATTGCCTGATGTAGAGCGGCGTAGGCTTCTGCTGGGGGACTGGACAGCGCGTGAGACTGGTTCTACATACTTCCAAAGAGAGTGGTGCAGAGAGTTAACAGAAGAGCCTCCAGCTAGTGAAATCTTACGCACAGTGAGAGCATACGACTTTGCTGGTACGCTAAAGTCTTCCTCTAATCCAAGCCCTGACTATACGGCTTGTGCGAGGATTAGTAAGTTAAAGAATGGTGACTATTTTTTACATGATGTGCAGCGTACACGTATTCTTTATGGAGATTGGGAAAAGTTCATTCTAGAGAATGCTCAGAGAGATGGATTTAATACTGAGATTCTTATTCCTCTTGACCCTGGAGCTAGTGCTAAGGTAGCAACAAGTTTGCTTACAAGAGGCATTAGTGAGAAAGGCTATAGAGTACGTACACTCAAGACTACACAAAGTAAATTAGACAGGTTCCGTCCATTCTCTTCATTGGCTATGAATGGTCATATCTCATTCTTAAAAGGATGTGGTTATGATTATGAAAACAAAGTTGATGGAGATAATAGCTTCGTCTACAGAGAGCTTGAGGCTTTCACAGGTAAGAGACGCGGCGGGGAGATGGGACATGACGATATCGTCGATGCTTGCTCAGACTGTATTTCAATCTTAGCATCAAGAGTAAATATTCCAAACATGGCCGCTGGATTAACATCTGTTAATCTGACAGTACGTACCCCCTTTGAACGGTAAGGAGAGGAGATGGCAGAGAGTACGGGTGATGCACCCATCCCCCTCAAACTAGAGACGGGGGATAATAAAGTCCCAGCAATGGTGTATGGAGAAACAGGATATACAGGACTTGTAACCCTTGGTGGCAGAGTGTGGGATGATTGCCAGAAGGAATTACGCTGGCCTCGTGCTTACCACACCTTTAAGGAAATGAGTACAGATAGCTCTGTCCATCCTTCTCTTGAGTTTGTTGAGGGAAAGATTGCAGAAGCTAAATGGAAAGTACGCATTCCAAAGGGATATGAAAAACAGCTTAAAGACAAAGCCTTGTTCCTTGAGCAGCAGATGAATGATATGGACCAAAGCTGGTTGTCCTATATCAAGCAAATGGCTAGCTTTAACCGTTATGGATTTGCAGTGGCAGAGATTGCCCTACGGTTCAGGAACAAGCGTTTTGGTAGTAATTATGATGATGGTTTGGTAGGTCTTAAAGGGCTTCCAGGGCGTAGTCAGGGTAGTATTTATAAGTGGGAATGGTCACAGGATGGACGACAGCTTCTAGGATTGTGGCAACAAGTTATCTTGCCTTATGCTGGAACAGAAGTTATCACAGAGAATGGATGGGATACGGTAAGAGCTTACGAGCAGAACAGAGGCTATACGCTTAAGTTTATCCCTCGTAAGAAGTTCTTGCATTTCAGGCACAACCCGCAGAATGATTCTCCTGTAGGTAATTCACCACTTGTTGGGGTTTGGGAATCTTACAAATACAAGAAGGCTTTCCAAGAATCGGAAGCGATTTCTGTGGCTCAAGATTCGAACGCATTCAAGATCTTGTTCCTGCCTCCTGAGTATCTCACTGAAGATGCTGACGAAGACCGTAAGAAGTCTTTTGAAATGTATAAGCGAATGATGGCTGAAGCTCACCAAGCTAAGAGTAGTGGCTTTATCTTGCCAATGCTTACAGATGCTGAAGGTAAGCGGATGTTTGACTTTGAGATTAAGAATATCTCAGGTTCTAAGTCTTACGATGTTGACAAGATTATCTCTAGATATTCTAGGGAAATCCAAGTGGGACTATTTGCTGATGTGCTTTCTCTTGGTGGTGGGTCTGGTGGTAGTTATTCTCTCTCTGAGAGTAAAGTAGATATCATTGATATGGCTGTTAAGTCTAAGCTCAATGAGATTAAAGATCAGCTTAATCACCAGCTTGTACAGACTCTGTTTGAACAAAATGGCTTTTCAACCGACATTTTACCCTACTTCGATTATGAATTACCGAATCAGGAAACCCTTGACAATAAGGGTAAGTTCTATCAGAGAGTTAAAGCGGTTGGCTTGTTGCCTGTAGTCCCGGAAGTGGTAAACAAAATACTTACAGATGCGGGTATCGACTACCAAGTACCAGACAACATGAGCACAGAGGAGCTTATGAAGATCCTTTCACCTATCGGTGAGCAAATGTCTAGTGAAGCTGGCGGTGGTATGAAGAGTGGTCTGCCTAACTCAAATGGTTCTGGTATCGGATCTTCCGGTGACAGCTCAGTGTCCAATACAGAAAATGCATAAGGAGGACTAAGATGTCCCACGAAGTATGGCGTCTTAGGGAGAGCCTTTATAACACTCCTTTGTATTCTGATCAAGAAACCTTAAACTCTGTTGCTGGGTATCTGAATGCCCGCAACCGTAAAGAGGTGGACATTAAAGCAGACATGCTAGATAACGATGAAGAATCCTCTAGCTATATCTACAATGAAGACACTCAAACTGCTGTTATGGATATTGTTGGACCTTTGACCTACCTCCCAGTTTCATTCATGGGTATGTCGTGTGGTGGTCAATCTTACACAGCTCTTAAAGCTGATATGGAAGATGCTGTAGCTCGAGGAGCTAAGACTGTTGTATTCAACGTAGATAGTGGGGGTGGTTACGCTTTTGGCATGATCCAAGCCGGGCAATACATTAGAAAGCTTGCTGATGATAACGGTGTTGAGATTCTGGCATATGTCGATGGTAGAAGTGCCTCGGCTGCTTATGGTCTTACATCTATTGCAGATCAAATCATTGGACATCCTGATGCTTCTCTGGGATCGATAGGCGTTATTATTGAAATTGTCAATGATAGCAAAGCCTTAGAGATGGAGGGTTATGAACGGTCATTTATTTATGCTGGTGCTGAAAAGCAACCTTGGGCTGATGATGGTAGTTGGCGACCAGGCTTCTTGAAGGGTCTTAAGGAAAGTGTAGATGACTCCTATGATAAGTTTGCTACGCACGTATCCACTATGCGTAGCATGTCTGTGGAGGCTGTAAAAAATACAGAAGCTGCTATGTTCCCGATTGAGCAAGCAATTGAATTAGGTCTTGCTGACCTTATCATGGACCCCGAAGAGTTTTACTCGTATCTCGCTGACAGGGCTCAAACAAACATGGAGACAAAACCAATGTCCGTAAAGGATCGTTTCTTTAAATTT
>ERZ1463040.12-NODE-12-length-20585-cov-27.704627_pt1 | contig 20585 bp, 18 predicted proteins | sample MGYA00564473_ERZ1463040 | MGnify/ENA primary metagenome ERZ1463040 (study PRJEB39244, sample SAMEA3635133) | Helicobacter pylori | study: EMG produced TPA metagenomics assembly of PRJEB11511 data set (Assembly of a 5300-year-old Helicobacter pylori...
TTGTTGACTAAAATGTAGTTGCGATTCCCCAGCATTGAGTTCCACTAGTGCTGTTGTATTTTGCTTTATTCTCAGCTTCTAACTGAGATATATATTCTAAATTCATACTCAAACTTGAATACCTATCTTTATGTTGAGTAGTTAATGCAGTATCAAATAAAGTATTACCACTAGCACTTATGCGTGCGACGATATTACTGCATTCAAATATAAGGCTATCCGTATCAACAAAAACAGCTAATTCTTCGATTAACATTTCTCTTGATTTTCCACCTTTCTTGATATCATCAGAATCAGAATCATTAGCCTCTTGCTCTCTTCTCAAAATACAGGATTGTATTGGTAGGTGTAATGACTTATTCTCAAAATATAACTTAGTCATAGTTGCCATTCTGTTATTCATTTTGTTATCTGCCTTAATAACTCGAAGAATAGGAATAACATTATCATTGATAGATTCATAATTATCTGGAACCATGCTCTTATACTCTTTATCAGTGTCGGGATCTACATACGGAGCATTCAATAAAGAAATTAATCCTTCTCCAATAGCTGCTCCGTCAATATTTATCTTTTCCGTAGAGGGGAACCTAACTGACATCTTCCTTATTTCTAAAGCTAATGCTTCAAGTTTATATCCATGATATGTCCTCATATACACTAAGTTTTTATAAAATGTATGGTCAGCTTTTTCAGAGATTTTAATTATTGTTAGACAAGCATTGTCTGCCCACGAACTCGCTGAAGTTGCCACGTCCATTGCCATAATGTATCTTGAACGAGATGACTTGGGCTGGACTAATTCTATATGTTCTAAGTCCCTACATGGCTCCGTAATATCGTAAGGAAATAGCGATCCGTTAACATTTCCGACAAAAAACGCATTCCATTCCATTTGAAACGCTGATAAAGGCATTTGTAACCTCTGATTTTCGACAAACTTTTCATCAATTATTCCTAATCGAATTCCTGTCTTATAATTTAAAGCACAAGCAAATTTGTCTAAATTACCTTTTTTCATTTGACTTAAATTATTCTTAAATCTTGCAAAGAAGTCGCAGCTTTTTAAGTAGGCACTACTAGTTTCAAATAGTTTGGACTCAAAATCCTCAAATCCTTCATCTTTCTTAGCCCAATATATGTCTCTTTTGTATTGTAATATAGGCATTAAAACATTCTGAATTACATCAGATTTGACAAGTAGCGATTCATCCACAAATAAAATTTTAGCCCTATTTCCTCTCAGGTTAGAGCCATCTCTAGCCATTGCCCTCGCTATAATAGTTGAGCCATTTTTAAATGTTATCAAGGCTCCATCCTTGGAAATCTTAATTGGTAAAATTATCTCTTTTCTCAAATTTTCATTGCTATTAGCCATTGTCTCAATATAACGTGCGGTTATAATACTTTGGTTCACTGTGGCACTCACAATCATTACCCTATTATCTGAGTAGAGTATAGAAAGAGCACTTAATATTAATCCCATTTTCCATGTTTTTCCTAGTGAACGAGCCTCCACATCTATTAACTCATTGACATTACCTGCATTTCTTGCAACAACTTTCTGAACATCAAATAACTTGATGGGTTTTTCTGGTGTAGACAAATAATCTTCGATAAAAATATCTATGTGTGAACGCCAGAACCATATCAATTTCTCAAACTCTTCTGGATTTTCTACTGTACTAGGTTTTATAGTACTATGGCTATCTGGGCTGTCTCCATCTAAGCTAGTCCTGAATTGTTTTGATTGTTTCTTTGGTGAAAATTTTGCATGAGTAGTCATTATAATTCACCACCGACACTAGCCAATGCCCATCTGAAATCTTCATTTATCTGGTCAATATCATCTTTAGGAAAAGTTATTTTCCTTTGAAGAAATCCAGTTTGTTCAAGTTTTGCTACTATCTCACTTAGAGAGCCTAGTCCCGAAACTTCGTTGGCCGAGCGCGTCTTCTCGCTCAGCTTTGCTGACTGGGATAAGCTGTCAAAAATTGCTTTGTTTTCTTTGTACCTTTTGTCCGCACCAGCAATTCCTTGCATCATATCGTCAAATGACTCATCCATTGCCAAACTAGCTTTTGCTATTTTTTTAACGTAATCCTTATGCGAACGGGTAGTAATAATAAAATCATTCGTAGTATCAAAATAGTAACTATCCAAAAATGAAATCTGAGATTTTGTATAGGTTCCTTGCCATTTTTCAGACCAAGTTTTCTTCTCTTTTTCTTTTTTTGCTGGTTCTGAATCTTCTGCTTCATCCTCGTTATACTCTGTATATTCGATGCTCTCCTCAACTAACCCAGTATTCGTATTTAAATAAGAATAATATTGGTTTCCACCCATCCTACTAAAGTAGATATTTCTTATTTTTTCAAATAAAAAAGACTCCCTTTTTTCTTCAGAGAGTGAATTATATTCAACGTCATTCTCATATTTTTCAGTAGAAGTTTTAAGAGCTAAATCATAAAGGTCTTGTGAAAATAAGCGATTGTTTGTATCACAGAAGAGTCTTAACCCGTTAATGTCAATCACAGTTTTTTTGTCACATTCTTTACATGACATATTTAATCCATGTCCTAGTTTGTTATCCCTATGAGTATAAAAGTTGCTGACTTTCTTCGTTTTGTGGCAGATAATACATTCTTTTGATGTAATCAATTCCTTACCTCCTTTTTAAAAAATAAAAGAAGCCATAGCTAAATAGCTTCTTTTGTAATAGTATTATTTAATTGTTCAACTTCAGTTATTAAATCATTTCCACGTTTACCCTTGTTATATCTTGCTTGTATTCTCCTATATGGGATACTAAAATTATCAGCAAGACTTTGTATTGAGTTATAAACAACTCCTAACATTTCAACTTTAGTAGAATGAGTTATATTATCTTTTCTAGGTATAAAGTTGCAATTGTCAGGTAAATAACCTTGATTTTTGTCTAGTCTATTAAAAATGAATCCTTCTATATAATTATTGTTTTCTGCCCATAATTTAAACTTACAAAAATCATCACACCATTCTTTAAAAATTTCTATTTCATCTTTGTTATTCTTAATGTGACTTAACCAGACATTATATAGCGGAGTCCCACTTAACCCATGTGTTAAAAATCTTTCTTCTCTAAGACATCCACATGATTGAACTCTCTTTGATTTCAAGTCAGACGATAATACAGATGTTATATTTTTGCAAGAACATCGACACGTTAGATATAGTCTACTAGTTTCTAAAGTTCTATCTTCATCTATATCTACTATGGTTAATCTTGAATAAGTTACTCCTGGTATAAACTCGTCTTTCAAAGTTAGTCTTCTTCTTACAATAGGTAATCTCCTACCTAATCCACCTTGCCCGAAAGTTCCTCCTGATTCAGCATTAAATCCAAATGTACCATCATTTGATTTATAAAAGGATATCCAATATATTTCTCTATCATCTAATTCAGACTGTAGACATTCTTCTATTATTTTAAATTTAAAATTATCTTTTCCATATTTATCATATGACCTTTGTAAATGCATATTCCTATGCGATTTTGTTTTTAATTTGCTCCTGTGATTTATAAATCGGCTTTTAATATCGACACTTTGACCTATGTATATTTTATTATTAATCAAACATGTAATACTGTATATCCCACAAATCTTTTCTTTTTTACCCATCTTTATATCATCCATCCTCTTTTTCTATTTTCCCTACATAATTAACAAACAGAAGAGGTGAGGAGGGATCTCACACTAGATAAGCTCATGACTTCCTATCTTTCTTCTGTCCTGTGAATCAAATATTCACACATAAAAATACCAATCACGATACTTTTATATCTAAATATTTATAATGTTATTATTCTATTGTTAAATAAAAGACTATGACCTCTATAAAACAACAGCCATAATCTAATAAATATAGGTTCCTTTTGCATGAAGTCTACCTACTGAGCCCTAAGTTGGTCGGAGTGGAAGGAATTGAACCTTCGATTTCTGTGTCCCAAACACAGCGCCATACCACTTAGCTACACTCCGGTATAAAATTTAGTAAAGATACTTGCCCCACACCGCAGTATCTATCATCAAGGCTTAACCTTAATCCCTATAGTCTGTATCCTATTTATGAACTCTTAAACAAACTACCAAAGAAGTCGAGTTTGGAGCAGAATATGGGATTCTAACCCATAACATTTAGCTTGGAAGGCTAAAACTCTAACAATTGAGCTAATTCTGCATATTAAAGAAGAGTTCCCTTTCTTGTGTGGTATACTCACAACCTATCTCGTGGAGCTTCTAGTAGGAATCAAACCTACGGCAACCTGATTACAGAACAGGCACTCTATCAACTGAGTTATAGAAGCATATTAAATTCCCATTTACTTTTCCTATTAGAAAGAAACGGGCAAAGAAAATCCTTTAAAGAGAAGGTTTCTTAACCAGAGAAGAATACCTACAAATCGTCAATGGTAGCAGAGGTGAGAGTCGGACTCACGATACAAAGCGTATGAAGCTTTTGCCTTACCACTTGGCTACTCTGCTATGAGATGGAAGGTTCCTTCAACTGAAGCGTACCTACAAGCCTATCGTGGAGGAAGATACATGATTTGAACATGCACACCGAATTTCTTCGACTACTGATTGTTTAGCAAACAATTTCCTTACCATTAGGATTAATCTTCCATAGAATTTATAATGTGAGTACGGATTTGCACCATACAGCATCTTGACCAAAGCTAGATCGTATACGGAAATGCGTCCATTCCTATCTTAACAATTTCACCCAAGATATATGTTTACTGTTACACCACCACATTAAGTTGAGGCCGAATCCAACCTCATATAGAATTACACTTTTAAATCAATGTACTTCCCACCAAATACATCCATATGAGCTTATGTTGGTTTCAAAATGCTCATATCCCAATTCTATTATCCATACGTTTCGGAGTATTTCAACTCACCTATTACTTACAAACCAACAAAGGCAGTATGATTTCATAGAATTACTGTTCCTAATTTATTTTTTGCATTAAACTTCGCATTAAGGCAGCGAATCACCCTACGTTAGATTTGCGTAGATTTTAAATCAGAAATCAAGATCACCTTACACTTTCTCCCATATCGGGGCTATTGGGCAGACTGAATCTTAAAACTAGAGATAACTTTTACTCACTAGCGGTGGAGAATATCCATCGGTATAATATTATTGTTCTATCGTTAATTCAAAACTATGTCATTAATATATTTACGAATTCCTTTTTCATATACAAATAATCTTTGACCAGCTTTTGCGCTAACACGGATATTCTTTGCATAGGTGTTCGTTCCAATGAACGATCTTGTTTGGAATACTTCTACTTCATGATCTTCTACTGATTTATTATTGTGGAAATGGCCAGTATGAATTTCTTCACATTTACCAATCATCATAGTTAAATTGGGAGCCACTGAGGTGATTTTATCCCTATCGCCATGAACTTCGTAAATTCTAATTCCACAAATGTCTTTAACAATTACAGTATTATCAATGACATTCTTTTCAAAATTAATCTTGTCCAAATAATTCTGAAGTTTTAACTTTAATCCCCATGAAACGAAATATTCAAAATTAGTATTTTCAGAGTCAGATTTTTTATTTGCATAAACCCTAGCATGATTTCCGAAGACATCAGCATAAACTACTTTATCGAATACTAATGAAAAATCTACAAGCATTTTACCTATTAGCTCTACAGCTAATTCAACCTGTTCTTCGACTGGTATCTCGGCCTCTCTTGTCAACGTGTCATTTATAATACCTGTAACATCATCACCTAAATTGCTAACATGAAGGGTTCTAACACCTAATTCAGCACAAGTCCTTATAGTTTCCTGGGTAAGCTTTTCAAACCGTTCTCTTGCTATCTGAACACTGTATTCACACCAGTAATTTGATACTTTCTCGCCTAGATGTAAGTCCGCAAGATCCAAAAGTGCTTCTCTATAAGGTACATCTTGATTAATTTGGACTGAATATCTTGTAGGAACAATTTCTAATGGTTCCAACTTCCCAAGAATCTTCTCAAATAAATAATCCTGCTTTCTATATTTACTTAACTCAACTTCCATTTGTTTAATTTCTTCTTGCTGCAATTTTAGAAAATACTTTTCTTTTCTACGTTCTAACGTCTCTACAACTAAATCTCCTAATTTATCTTCTTGGATATCTTCATCAAGATAGGGAACATCGGAGTGACAAATCGAGAGCCCTTGTTTTAAAAGCATAAAATCTCTTCTAGCAATGTCTAATTTTCTACATAGTTCATTGATAGTTAAAGGAGTTTTGTCACAGTAAAGCTCTTTTACTTTCTTTACCTTTTCTTTGTCTACCACTATGCTTCGTTTTCTATTGTATATATGAAATTTATCTCCAAGATCAATTACTTGAATATTATCCTCCTCTTGCGAAATATAAACTATATTCTCCGGTTGAGGATTTGAAATATTAGTTATAGCTTCAACTATATCTTGAGCACTCTGGCCTTCTTCTTGACCTGTAGCAAGAATATCTCTCCAATTATAGAGCCTTTTTCTTGCTTCTGAAGAACTTAGCTTTTCTCCAAAAACCAATTCGTAAATTTCAATTTTATCTATATCAATCTGCTTACTTTCTTTTAATTCTAATAACCTGTTTAAATAAATTAGAAAATGTTCTCCTTCTAATCTGTCTACTAAATTAATTTCTTCCATCCATTTCTCCTCCATCCCATATAATAAGACAGAGGAGGCTACCTCACGATAGCTCTTGTCTTTATTTTTTAAACTTCTTCTTTATTTTGAATTGCAATTGTAATTTCTTTACCTTTTAAAGTTAATACATCAGCAAATTTAATCGTATCAAGAGTGCCTTCTTTTAAATCCTTAACTACAATACCGTCTGCATTGATTCCCACCAATTCACCTTTTGCACTAAATTTGATTGTTGAATTTTGTTCGACTTTTACCATTAATAATTCCTCCTCTATCCCTTTATTTATAATAGTATTGTTTAATCGTTGTTAAAAAAATATATGTGGTTGGAACAGGACTAAGCCTGTCCACATTAAACCACCTCTGTATTATCTGAGCCCGTTTTAAGTCGGGACTCTAGGACTTATAATAGTATTGTTCTGTTGTTAGAAAAAAATATAACATCCCACACATAGCTCTCTTACTTTTACTCAAACTTTATATGTCCAATGATCAGCTGCAGAGGATGTTCTGTTGAAGTATTTATTACTTTTATACTTCATATAACAAATTTTTCGCATATTCCACAAACCCAGTCATATCAACATGTTAGGAGGTATGGTCGCTACTCCACTTTTCTTGACCTTTTCATATATTCTCTGTTCCATTCCTTTTGTTTTTCTTTAGAACAGTCTTCACAATACTTCTTATTATTAATTGTTTGCTTAATGAATTTGCCACACACATCAAAATTATCACATTTTATTATTTTATTGACTCCTTTATAATAATCAAAAGCCCATCCAATATTATCAAAATCTTTTATGACTTCATAAATTTCATCACCTATCGGTATCTTATTTATATAATCTAAAACTATATCTCCTTTGATGACTGAAATTACAATTCCTTTCTTGACTAATCCAGTTATTATTTCATCTACTTTATATCCAGCTTTTATATTTGACATTTGGAATACTTCTCTAAATCCTTTCTTTCCTCCACCAAAATAATTAGATAATGTAGCTTCATCATTGTTTATTTTATTTATTGCTAATGATATTTTCTTTCTTACTAAAAATCCTAACAATAATTTTTTATATTCATGATCTACTTCTAAATTATCTATATATTCCATTTCATTTTTCATGAGTAGAATTTCTTTAACCTCAATTAGTTTATTATCTCTTTTTCTACCATCCCGGATAGCCCCATCAATTACCTTATAATATTTGACCTCGTTGAATCCCTCTATGTTTTTTCCACAGAAATCATATAGAAAAACCTCTGTATCTTTCTTTTTATAGCCCAGGGACTTAAGATATTTAACTAAAACTACTAATTCATATCTTACAAAATCACTTTGTAGTCCATTATTAAATATCGCTTCCCCATATTCTCTTTCATTATATTTATATTTCATTATATAATAACCTCCTTCAATAAGAATTTATCTTCCAAGTAATTTATTGTGCCTTCTTTGTCTGGGAAAGGGAACAGTATCTCATTTAAATTCTTGTCCTTAATATTTTTAAAGATACATTCTCCATAGGTATTCCACAACAAATCCTTATTTGAATTAGGAAACTCAACATAAAATATTTTGATTAAATAATCAGTAAGTTCGTATATATCGGAGCATAATTCATTCATTTTATTTTTAAACTTTTCATACACATTATTTACTGATTGAGACATATTCTCATCAAATTTGTTTCTAACAGAAGTATTTTTGATATTATTAAGCTTTCTAATCTCACTGTTCATATTTTTATATTCAATCAATATCGTTTCATAGATTTTTGTATCTACTAAAATTTCATTCCTCATTAATATTAAATGGATGTCTTCTATAGTTGATTTCTTTATGCTGCTCTTTATATTAAAGTTTACACCTTCTATATGCCTACAGATATTGTTCATAACACCGTCTCCACATATTACAGGCATATATTTATGATAGGCTTCAATATACAGTAATTCTTCTTCTGTCTTGCTTTTTTTAGAGATAAGGTCTTCTATACCTATTCCAAACTTATGCCTACTAGATAAGTCATACCCCTCAACATGTTTCTTATAATTCCTTTTAGTATCTGGATATAAATGAATGAAGAAATATGGATACCTGTCTAACATTATCCTTTTGAAGAAATCTTTCTCTTCATCCAATATATCTAACTCACTTATATATTTTCTATCATGCCATATCTTAGGAATACCTTTTACCTCTTTCCCTATTTTTGCCTTATCTATTTGAGCCGATTGCAGCTTAGTACACATTTTTATTCTATTTAGAGTTGTAGAATATTCCCGACTCTGTTTTCCATACCTTTTCTCAAAGATATTCAACAAGGCAGCACCTGTCGTACTCTTATTTGTTATGGCTCCTATCTTTGACCCAAATGTGAACTTGTCTGACTTGAACAAATCTTCTTCTGTAAATACAATTTTTTCAGGCTTAGGGGCTTCGTAACAAACAGGATATTCATTCTCAAATACTGATTTTCTAACAACGGTATTTGAAGTTGTACTTAGAAAATCGTAATCCCAATCGCTTCCAGCCCAGTTATCTGTTTCATGTCCATGAATATTAACTATAATTCCACCATATGAATATCTGTACCAGTATCTCTGTTCCTCAGTGTTATACAATTGCATCTTTAAACATTCTGACCTATAAGTTAAGGGTGGTCTCATACCTACTATCTCTGTAACTTCTTTTCCATTCCAGTAATTGGAGTAATATTCTCTTGAGCCTAACAATCCTTTTACTTCGTGTCCACACAGGTATTCCATCATTGCATAGGGATCTGATACTAGTGTTTGATTATTTCCTTCTAAAACTATGCTACCCATGCAACCATTATCAATTTTTGTTTTAATTAAGTTATATATTTTTTGTTTTATATATTTGTCATTAATTAAATCATGGTTAACTATCAAACTCTTAACCCAGTAGTTTGTACTATTCTTAAAATAACTCTTAATTGAAGTTTCCGTTACTTTAATTCCCATTAGGAACAGTAGTACATACCAGATATTATCAGCATTAACTCCTTTAATCCAATTTTCAAATAAGCTACATAGCTTAGGAACATCTTCTTGTTTAATATCTAATGCTTGTAGGAATTGATAGTTCATTTTAAGAGTATTGTTTAATTGTTGGTCTGTATATAAAGATACTCCCCATTTCAAATTATTCTTCTCGCAGTTATAAATGTAAGATTCTAAACTAGGATAGGACTCCCATAATTTGAACTGCCCCTCTGTAACTATTGCATCAATATCTTTTAAATCTACTTCAATATTATTACCGTCCTTATCTTTATATACGGACTTCACAGTATAATTTTTGCCATTCTTTATTTCACAAAATTCGTGAAAAGGGAACACGCAAAACATACCTTTTAGAAAGCTCTGACGCACGCAAAATTGAGAGGGTGTATAATCTAAATCTAAGTCTTTTGACCACTGTAAAGCCATCTTAGGAGAGATTAAACCCATACCATCCCATCGGTTAAACTCCTTAGTTATAGTCTTCTCTTCTATTAAATCGTCTTGTTCTCCATCAGTTTCAGTGACCCAGTTTACTTTAAAGGTAACTGCTGAATTGTAGTCTGGAACTACACAAAATCTAGGAGCGGTAACTACTTTTGTAGCTGAACCATAAGTCCCTTTATAAGCATTAAATTTAGAAGGGGAGAATTTCTTGGTTTTATCTCTTCCGTTATCTAAAGTATTGTTAACCGATTCTAATACTTCAAACGAGCAAAATACTACAGTCGAAACCCTGCCTTGGCCTGCTGATGTTGAGAGCCTAAAAAAACTAACACCATTAATAGTCAATCCTCCCCCATACAAATAATCATAATGGGATTCGTCCTCAATCACTATGGTAATATATTCGGGAATAAAACACATCTTATTTATTTTGCCTTTTATTTCTTTTGTTCTTTTTATATTTCCTTCTGAACTTTTTCTTCTTCTTATAGTGTCTAACTCAGAATAAAACATTTCCAATATATCTCTATCCAAGATTCTGTCCTTGGTATTTTCTTTATCTTTGATTACAATAATATCTCTTATAGTCCGTAGTATTTGATTATCTGCAAGTTGGATAATCTCTCCATTATCCAGGGCTTGCTCATAATCAATATTTATATCATAATTATATTTCTTAAGCCTTGATGAATTAAATTTCATTGTGAATAGTTGCCTGTTAATCATAAGTTGCCCTCCTTTTAGTATTATTTTTAAACAAATGGTGCGACAAATATTTCTCCAAAAATTATTTCAAATAAAGGCTTGTCTTTAAACATTAAAACTCCCCACACTATATCGTATAGATTTATTTTTACACGTTTTGTCTTTTTATCATCGGCTGTATTAAATTTAATGTGTATGTAACCATTTTTGATTACATAGCTTCTAATTTTTATAAATACTGATAACTGTGGTTGATTCCCGATAGTCTTCATAAACCATAAAATGTTTAGTGTAATGCTTGTTAATTCTGTATAATAATCTGTATTATTAAACATTAGACTTAAGAATTTATCTGAATCAAAATCAATGCAAACATAATCGCTTTCTTTTTTATAATTCAAGAAGTCACTGAATTCCTTGTTATCTGTAGCTATTTTATTAGCTATTAATTCTGAAAGCATTATTAACTCTTCATTCTGCGTTTTAAGCTCAAACCCTGTCAAATCAGCTTCCATAGAGCCACAAAGTTGCATTTCTTCTTTATTCTCTCTAAGCCACATTTTGCTTTCAATATGATTAATATACATTTGATATAATTCTTTTAGTTCTTCTGTCGATTTTAGTCTTAGAATTTTAGGGTCGTATTCCTCTTCGATGTCCATACTATCCATACCCTGCTTAATATCATGTATATATTGAAGTTTTCTAAAAAGATCATTCCTACTTCCTTCAGGAAAAGTACAGCCTTCTCCACCGTCAGCTATGTTGCATTTTGCTTGGCCTATTTCTCTATATTTTTTTATTAGTTCTATTTCTAGTCTAAAGGCCTCGTCTTCTTCTAACTTGTTTCTAACTTTGCGAACATCACATTTGTACTTGTTGTGGTAATTTATGAAATATTTATTTCTTTGAACGACATTTTTGTATCTGTATCCTCGTCCTTTCCCTACATAAAAAACCTCACCATTTTCAATGTTGAACCATTCATAAACATAAAAATCTTTCTTTTTATCCAAACTAAACCCCTCCTCTATAATGGTATTGTTCTATTGTTAACCAAATAACTTTTTCTCCAACTCTCTCAATCTCTCTTTACTTATATGAAATTCTCTTCTATCAATATAATTGCCTTCTCTTTTTATTCTATCAATCTCACTATGACAAGGACACGCCAGCTCTACATTCCCTAGATTAGTAGCAAGCCTGCCCTCTGTTTTTAGAGGTCTACTGCATGTCATAGCCTCACTCTTGAAGCTTCCTATTCTGTAATCGCAATTTTCACAGTTGTTAGTTCTCCTCGTCATTGAATTTTACCTCCACTTGTAATTCTTTTGTTAGAGCAGTTATCTCTTTTTCTAAACTATTCAAAGCTATCTTAATATCCTGGAGCCCGTCTATATCTAAGCGAAGCTGATTACCAATTGTCTTCAATGCATGATCTAAAGTAGAACAGAATGCAATATGAGTATAAATTATATTTCCAACGTTTTCCTTTTTTGTCAACTTTGATTCCTTTACCACCTTTTTCTGTTCTACTATATATTGGAAATGATCACTTGTAATTCTAAACCCGTTTTTAAATTCCACTTTCATTAATAATTCCTCCTAATTTTTATTTTATAATAGTATTATTTAATTGTTAGTCAGTTAGCTCCACTTGATATTGATACATAGCTAGATATAAAATTTCTGGTATTTTGCCTTTATATTTTTCTGCTATATTTTTAATCGATTGTTCTTTATAAGTTTTATAAGCCTCAAATGCCATTAAAACCGTTTCAAAATTTCCTAACCATTTATGAGTCTCTCTTAATCCTCCACTACACTGTGCCGTATAAATATTCTTGTGTTTATTAGTAATATTGCGAATAACACCTACCGGATAAATTCCTCTGTGCAAGTTACGTTTAGTAAATAATTTATTAATGTCATCAGGTACATATATACAATTTTCGGGAGAATAGATTTTATTACCTTTAGATAAAATATCCTTATCTAATTCAATGCGTCTATTTTCTAGCTTATAATAATTTTCATCGTGCCATTTACCAAAGTTTTGAAAATTAAGCCATTCTTCACAAACTGTACATCCAGCATAAGCAGGATATTTATTTTGATATTTTATGCAATAGCAACGTTCTATCATGCTGTGCCAGTTATTGTATTGTTTAGAAATTTTTCCGTTTATCTTAACTTTATATTTTCCTTCTCCTATATACCCAATTTCAAATACTGATTTGTCATATGGATTACTAATAGATCCATTTTTAAATTCTTTGTATTCGGACTTTGTTGTATAGCCATTTTCAAATCTTACCAAAATATTTCTAGCCCCTTTATAATCTATAAGCGTCATTTTACTATTATAATTATTATAATTTATTTGACCAGTTCTCTCTTCCTTAAATCCTCTCTTTATATACATAACAACCTCCTCCGGCGACTTTAACTTATCCAATACAATTACACCTAAAAACTCTTTGCATTGCTCTGAGGACTTCATATGGCTCCCAAAGCAACATCATATACATAACATTATTGTTTAATTGTTAAGTTTGGAATTTAATTCATAGATTTTCTCATTTTTATATCCAAAATAGTTTATTAAAATCCCAGTATAAACACCATCAATATCGTCTATGTCTTCTACGGCACACTCACTTGATATCCTTGCTCCATCTATAAAGTAATCCATTCCAAAATCTTTTTCATAGTTTTCTATTTCTTTTTCTATATTAGAAATATAGTAACCAACGAGAAAACTAATATCACCATAATCTTTTGGATTCCAAATTGCTTCAACGAAGTATTTGTTAGTTCCTTCCTTAATCTCTTTAGTAGGCGTATTTGTGAATATAAACTTAAATTCACCCAACCCATCAATTTCTCTTAAATATGTTTTTGTTGCCAAAGTGCCTTTCATAATATATCCTCCTTTATTATAATAGTATTGTTCTATTGTTATTGAGATTATTATAAGAGACAAGTTCTAAATTATCTCTACATTAGTATTATATAACATTATTGTTCTATTGACAAGGACTACAGAAAATATTTATTTATTGAAGTATTCGTTGATGAATTTATTTTCTTCATACAACTGACTGAGCCATAAATTTTCCTTAGCCCTAGTTATAGCAACATAAAAAACTCTGGCTTCTTCATCCATATCCATAGCTCTTTCGTGAGGAAATTTTCCATCTTCTATCCCAACAACAAAAACATTTTTAAATTCTAGCCCCTTACTTCTATAAACAGTCCTAAGTCTAATTCCATCTTTGTCTTCTCTATTATCCTTATTTTCACCATTTGCAAATTTAAGAAATGCGTTTATATCACTACCTTTTGCAAATATTTTTAGAGCAGTTAATGAATCTAACCTTTCTTGTATCTGATCTCCTGACCAATTTACTTTTATATATGCGTTTAAATCAAACAACTTGTATATATTTTCTATTATTACTGATAAATCTAGCTTTCTATCTTTTTGCAATCTTAGTTTTTCTATATTATCTATGAAACTAGAAATATTTCTTTTTTGCCAAGTTTCAAATTTCATTGATGTTAATGACTGAAATAAATTTAAGTTATATTTTCCAGAATGAGCTTTTAAAGCCGTCAAATCCTTTTTTGACATCATATTTAATCCTGCTGCTCTACATGAATATAAACTTTCAAAAGCTTGGTCATCGTCAGTATTCTCAATTAGTTTCAATACTGATATTACTAGATTTACTTCTTTTCTTTTGAAAAAACTTCCGTTGTTTTTTATATTGTAATCAATATTTTTTTCTTTTAATAACTTTATAATATAATCAGAATGGCTATTTATTCTGTACAGAATACAAATGTCGTTTGGATCTTCGCCTATAGCGAGTAGTTCTTCAATCTTGCTTACAACTAAAACTGCTTCGTCTTCTTTTGAATATGATGTGAATAGTTGTATATTCCCATTATCCTTATTATTACTAACAGCATCAGTGTAGTGTTCATAGTTTGAATAGTATTTTCTTATAAAAGCATTTGAATTTTGAACTATATTATTAGTCGACCTGTAATTTATATTTAAATTAATTACTTTTACATTTTTATAATCCTTACTAAAATTCATACAATATTCAGGATTTGCTCCAGTAAAGCCATAAATTGCTTGTCTGAAATCAAACACACAAAATATATTTTCTAAAGGGCACAGCAGTTTAATAAGTCTGTTTTGTATTAAATTACTGTCCTGGTGCTCGTCTATCATCAAATATTTTGTAGTATATCTATCTCCATTTTCCTTAAGTATTTCTATAGCTGTATTTAACCAATCGTCAAAATCAGTTAGCCCATTATTAGTTTTATAGTCTTCATATATCTTAAAATATTTTCGCATGTCATATTCACTAACAGTCATTTCAAAATTTACAAATTCACCTAGGTAGCTTATTCCGTATTTTTTCTGGTACTTAATAAAACTAAAGATATTATTTACTTCTGCATTTGTTAATTTAGCATTTTCTCTGAATTTTCTAGTAACTGCATAAGTATCTCTACCTTCTTCTCCGCCTTTATCAAACAAGGTACAACATCTCAATTCTTTTGACATAATAGACATACTGAGAGAGTGAAATGTATGGATTGTAACGTTATTAATTCCTATTCCAGATAACTTTTCAATCATATTAGCTTTTGCAGGAGCTGTAAATGATAATATTAAAATATCTTCTTCTTTAACTCCACATTCTTGTACTAAATATCTAGTTCTTTCTGTAAGTACGGTACTTTTACCAGAGCCCGCACTAGCTATAACTGCACATGCTCCATCTTTAACGTGAACTGCTTCTAATTGTTTTCCATTCATATTCATATTAGTTATTACCTCCAAATTCATTCATCATAAGTATTTTAAATGATTTATATATATTTTGTTTTTTAGATAACTCAATCGCTTTTACAAGTTCAGTAGATTTCTGCAAATCACCTTTATTTATTTGTGATTCTAAATCAGATATCTCATCTTTCATAATAAGCATCTTATCAATAACTATTGCTCTTATTTTCTCGTTAGGATTCCAATTCCTTACAAATGACAATACTTCTTCAAATTGGATTTTTTTCAAATGTGTAAAAGCTAATAATTTTGATTCACTTTGTTTAAACTTATATAGAACATCGCTTCCAGACTCTGCAAAATAAGCACCATTAAAGACTTTATATTTATCACTCTTGAGTCCACCCAATAAGTGTATGACTCTACGTCTTCTTTCTTTTGTAAGCTCTGCCGCTTGAATAGCTGTTATATTATCATTTTTAATATCTTCTTTTATGCCCTCTATGGTAGCAGTAACCGCACCTATTTTTGTCTCAAAATCCTTATTTATTCCTAATATAGAAGCAGCAACCTCCTGTTTGAACTGTCTTCTCATTTCGTCCAAATCTATAATAACACCAGCCATATCATTTGTACTGACTATCAAATTTGATTGTACTCTTGCCATTTTGTCAGTAATCCCTTCTATTTTTTCTACTCTAGTTTCAATATTTAAATTTTCCATTTTAATATTCCTCCCTTGTATTTTCTTCAATATCAACGTATTCAGATTTTACATCAATAATATTTTTATTTATTCCTATTACATCGTCATGCTTTACAGTATTGAGTATATTCTTAGACCATTTGTACACCCCATAGATACTTCTAACCCATTCTTTTCTAGTAGCATCTGGGATGTCATTAAATGCTTCTGAGAGATAATCATACTTGGACATTTCCTTTACAAAATCCATCATTTTCAAAGTAGTTTCACTCGTAGTTGATATTAATTCAAAATTCGTGCTTTCTCCCATAAATTTTGAAACTAATTGATTCTTCTCATTCAACTCTTTCAAGGTATCTCTATATTTTTTAGCATAATCTTCTTTTTCTTTTATCTGTTTTCTTAGACTTTCTATTTCTATTAAACTATCAGGATTATCTTTATATTCAATTGTTTTTGTTTGTTCTTGGAATAAAAATAATTTTGATTGTAACTTAAGTTTTTCCGATTCCATATCTTCTATTTTAGTATTAAATTCCTTTGTAACTTTTTCAACTTCTTTTTCTTCTTTATTGCAACGTCTATCAAGTTTTTTTGATAAGGTTTCATTCCTCATTTGAAGAGCTTTCTTTTCCTGTAAATACTGCTCTGTTTGTTTCTGTGTCATTTCTGCAATTTTCTCTTTACCTAATTCTTCTATAAGCTGAGATTGCTCAGAAGATGAGAGTTTTGCATAAACATTTAATGCTGTAGTATATTTTACTGAACCATCTTCTATTAATTGTTGAAGTTCAGGGGATAGGGTTTGGAGTTTTTTAAGCCTTTTTAATGTATCTATTCCTACTCCTAATTCTTTGGCGATTTGCTCTTGCGTTGGAGGTGCATTTTGCCCTTCTAAACTTACTTTTCCTGCACTTCCTTGTCTCACTCCACATAATTTTACATATTCGCTATAAACTTTTCCTTGCTTTATAGGATTATTTTTTAATCTTCCAAAGTTAGCAGCAAGGAGTTTTTTCAACTTGTCCTCTTCGTTAGTAAGACTTTCATTTATAATAACTGGGATTAATTCAATACCTAAATCCTTACAAGCCTTAAATCTTTGATGCCCCGAGATGATAGTCATGTCTGGAGAAACTATCAGAGGAGTTATAATCCCATCTTCTTGAATAGACCTTTTAAACTTCTCATATTGCTCTCCTTCAATGTCGTCAAAGAACTCTCGATTTTGAGGGTGAACTTTTAGTATACTAATTGATAAATTTGTTATTTGTTGCATTTATACATTCCTTCTTTCTTATAATATTATTGTTTAGTCGTTGTTGATATTTATATAATATAATAGTATTGTTCTATTGTCAACAGTATTTTAAAAATTATTTTTATAATTTAAAATTTCTTATTTGCATTACTTGTAAAAAATATCCATACTGCACATCGAGCGTAAAAAAATAGCCCTTTTGGAACGGCGAGATTTTCATATTTGTTGGTATAACAGGGCTACAGAGTTTTTCCCTTATTAGTATTACACTGGGTAGCTTAGGTAGTAGGGGAGAAGAGAGTAAAGGAAAGAAGAATAGAATAAACAACAAAAATTTAAATATAGAATCAATAATAGTAGCTATCTCGAAGTCAAGGGTGATTTTCCCTTGGGTGAGAGGATAGATAGTGTTATTTATTCTTACGGTGGAGGGGTCTTTTCACCCGACAACGTTGTCTTTTGACCTTAACCCCATGCCGTTCAGAATATTAATTTTTTATTAGAAAATAGTTCCACAATTCATTTATCGCTTCTAAGTTACTTCCTCTATAATATATCCTTGAGTTTATAGTTACTGTCTGAGAGATACCAGTTTCTACAATTGCAATCACCAATTCTCCGCCAACTCTTAATGATAATAAATCCATTTTGAGTCTTTTAACGTTTCTTTCTGAATACCCAACTATTTTACAGATGTCTTTTAAATTCTTAGCTTTAATCTGATATTCAAATTCTGCTTCTGGATTATCACAAATTGTATTGTAGTTAAAGTTTATGAAGGGCAGTAAGGTTATTAATAAAGCTAATTTCCCATGTTCTCTAGGAGTTGCTTTCTCATATAGTTCTCTAATAGCATTTTCAAAAAGTCTAGTTTTCATGGATTTCTTTTGGTCTTTCATTATCTTACCTCTTAGGCAATACTCTTTATTGATTGTCATATTTCCATCCTTAGATATACTCATTAACCCATTTAGAATAAGTGCTGTTTTAGTTTTGTTTGCTGCATTTATACTCAACTTTAATACTTCTGGTAAATCATCTTCTCTCATATATCTTCTGTTACTGCCATATACTAGTTTGTTATCATAATCCATGTATGTGCATAAATACAAGAATTTAATAATATATTGTTTTTCTATATTTGATGAGTTTAATTTATAAAACAGAAAATAAAAACTTCCATATTTCTCAGACATAAATAAACTAGTTTCATCCTTAGATTTTCTGTGTTCAGCATTTTCTATTTTTCTCATAGCATCTTCTATAGTAAAAATATTAGGAACTTCACCTCTATCTTCATTTGTAATTGGATCGTAGTATCTTAAATTTTCCATTGATTTCTCCTTTCGTAACAGTATTGTTTAATTGTCATTGGTTATATAAATTTATAAAGTCTGCATAAGCATCTCCTCCTAAATTTTATTAATAACATTATAATACAATATTATTGTTCTATTGTCAATGGCTTTTCAAATAATATTATTTTAGTATAAATACCATGTCAAAACAACTTCTACTATACAATACTCTTCATCATATCATTCTGACTGTCTGTACTAACCGTAGAGCACCCTCACAGCACGATAACTAGTATTTGTATACCCTTAGAATAAAGTGGTCTGTAGGCTCTCTCAGACAAGCAAAAATATACCTTAAGATAAAACTCAAGGTATATCATTCTTATTATTTTATCTTTTTAATGGTTTAGGTAATGCCGATATAAATTTACTCCATCCATTCTCATATTTAATAAGATTTTCCTTTGTATACTTTGATTTTCTTTTATTTATTATAAGCTTTCTTAATCCTTCTAATAATATTTTTATTTTTTTATACTTGAATTCATTTTTCATTTTCCTCCTCATACTCTTTTTTACAATTACGTAATCCATAATAATTACAACTTTCTTTAATGCTCTCTACCATTAGTTCATGCCTTGCATTTTCCCATTGTTGAGCTTCTTCACCGTTGCATTCCCTTAGCATCATTTCATGATATACGTTCTCTAAAGCTACAGCTACATTCATCGTTCTATCTCCCTTTCATTAATATTTTGACACTCTCTAATAGCTTCTTGCACCACGTACTGAGGTATTTTATATTGTTGGCTTAAAAGGCTCAAGGCCTGTTTATAGAGCTCCTTATCTTCTTTCATTTTTTCAATATCTTTATATAAAAGTTTAGATTCATTTATTGCATTGTCTTTATCTAAGCTATTTTTACTATTATAGTTTTTATAAACTTCTAAAGTTTTTTGAATTGACTTGATCTTAATTTCTAATAGCTCTGCGTTTTTAGCTTTTGCCGCTAATTGTTGAATGTCTTTTTCATTTATATCCTGATTTATAAGAGAGTAGTAATGCTTTAATGCCATATGTTTCATTTTACTATATCTAACACCTCTATTAAGGCATTTAAAGCGTTGTTGCATAGCTTTGGCATAATTGTCCTGCCACTCTCTAAACTTATCTATACCATCAAAATAACGAGTATTAGACAATATTGGTTGGTCTTTCTTGTTTACAAATTTAGGCACAATTAATGCATGGATATGCCATGTTTTTTCATCTTTATGGAGTGTTGCATATATACAATTTTCTCCAAAGTTATCTTTAAGAAATTTAATATTATCATTCTTCCATAACTCTAAATCTTGTATCATCATTCCCTTAAAAAAATCTGGGCTTGCTGTCATTAATAATTCTCTTGCTATAACTGCATTTTTTCTTATTTTAATATCTTTTATATATTCTTTTACATTTTTATTAATATTTTTATCGCCTATTAATATTTCATTTTCAATGTTTTTATCTGCATTCTGAACATCCATGTTTCTTTCCATGTGTTTCTCAAAATTTCTTACACTTGTAATTTCTTTATATTTTTTCCCTATTCTATAT
>ERZ1463040.14-NODE-14-length-19201-cov-28.222396_pt1 | contig 19201 bp, 23 predicted proteins | sample MGYA00564473_ERZ1463040 | MGnify/ENA primary metagenome ERZ1463040 (study PRJEB39244, sample SAMEA3635133) | Helicobacter pylori | study: EMG produced TPA metagenomics assembly of PRJEB11511 data set (Assembly of a 5300-year-old Helicobacter pylori...
TTTTATAGTTAGGTCATGGAAGTAAGTCATATAGCCAGAGTTCGTTTTTGGGATATAAAACGAACTTTGAAGAGTTAGCCCTTAAAATAAATTTAATTAAGGATCATAAATCATTGTATATTGTGGTGTTAAAGTAAGAACTAATTTATTTAGAAAACCCATTCAAGATAAAATTTTTTTTATCTTGAATGGGTTAAAATTTTTAAAACTTAAATAAATGTTTTTGTGGAAATAAACCAAATCCTCCTCCAGTATGAATGAACAGGATATTTCTACAGTCTTTAAATGTCCCTTTTTTAATCTCTTGTACCAAACCATACATTGCTTTACCCGTATAAACAGGATCTAAAATGATTCCTTCTAATTGTGCAAAATCATGAATAAATTGAAGTTCTTCTGGGCTACTAAGTGCATATCCTCTACCAACATATCCATCTATAATATTAATTTCACCTTTTGAAATTTCTAAATTTATATCAAGGTACTGCATACTTTCATTTAATATTTTATGAATTTTATTTATGAAGTGTTTAGCGTCATCACAAATATTTATACCATAAATATCTCCAGTATACTTTAGTGTTTTACTTGCTAAGAGTAGTCCAGAATGAGTTCCGCCAGATCCTACTGGTAGTACTATCCTATCAAACTGCACACCCATTTCCTTTTCTTGGACAATAATTTCCTCCATAGCATTATAGTATCCAAAACTGCCAATTCCATTAGAGGCACCTTCAGGTATTATATAAGGTTTACAACCCTGTTCCTCTAACTCTGATTTGATATGTTCCATAATCCCAATCTTATCATCATTATATTGCTCTGAATTAATAAAATGAATCTTTGCGCCCAAAAGCTTATCTATAAACAAATTGCCATCTACTTCTGTTTCTTCATCGCCATTTAGAACAAGAACCGATTTTAAACCAAGTCTTGAAGCCACTGCTGCGGTGGCCCTACAGTGATTAGATTGAATCCCACCACAAGTAATAAGTACATTACAGCCTTGATTAAGTGCTTCCTTTACAGAAAATTCAAGTTTCCTTATTTTATTGCCAGATACCTCTGTTCCAGTTTGATCATCTCTTTTGATATATATATTGGGCCCATTTATTTTTTGAGATAGTCTTTCTAGTTTTTCTATTTTTGTAGGTAAATTTGCAAAGATTATTTTTTCTGGAATTTTAATCATTTAATTATTCCCCCTCAATTCTAACCTAATATTAAAACATTTTTTTAAAATTTTTCTGATCTTTTTTTCCGGTATATCCACAAGCTGCATAAAATGCATGTGCGCCAATTCTTGTTGCTCCTGATACCAGTCTAACGCCATAAGCACCTGTATTCTGTGCCCAGTACTCAGCTTCATTCAAAAGCATTTTACCAATACCATTTTTTTTGAAGTCAGACGCAACGGCAATACCCATAATATTTTTCATATGTGGTGCATACAGTAAATCATAATTGTTTGCGTGAATATATCCTACTACTTTATCAGCAACTATGGCTACGTATATTTTATGATTACTATCATTTAGTAAAAGTTCTAATTGTCTTTTTGTATCTTCAACAGGATATTCATAACCCATTTCATTTTTATTCAATAAAACTATGTCCTTATAGTCCTGCGTTTTACACTCTCTAATACTAATTTTCAAATTATTACCCCCAAATGTATTACTTTACAAATTCAAATCAACTTATATGTTTATATTATACTATTAATAAGGTGAATTCTATATAAAAAATTGTTCAGCTTAAACGATAAAGGCATACGACATAATATTAATTATCTAATATTATAGAGAGTTAAATGTCGTGAAAACATAATTTCACGACGTTGTTTATACCCATATAACTAGCCTATACCTTCATTCATGCTTTTTTAATATACAATAAGGCTTTATTTTACTGCATAAAATGTGTCTAATTGAGAATATACACTCCATTTATGCACTATTTACAGGTTCATGCATGCTTATTTTGTGAGGGTGTTTTATAGTAAATAATAAATTTAAGATTTCTTAAACCAAGAATTTGACTTCTTCCTTTTTAGGTTGCTCAATAATTCTTTTTCCTTAATAAAAAATTCTTTTTCTGTTATAATTTCCTCATCTAATAAATCTTTATATTTCATAATCTCAGTTTCTACTAATTCTTGAGTCCACTCTAATTCTAATATCATAACCTCACCAACCCACTAGCCAACGCCAGCAGTGGATTAATACTTAAAGTTATATCTAAAACTAAACCCATTAATAATTTTTTATTAATCATAAAAGAACCCCCTCATAAAATCAGAGTGGGTTCACTATTAGCTCATCATATTCAAAGTGACCAATTAAAAATATGCCTCATTGCTTCCGTAAATATGTTATATTTGTGTTATTTTATTTATTTTACCATGTTTTAACTGTTTTAGACAGTAATAATTTTCCTTTTGTTGTAACCGATGTAGAAGATAGTAAATAGTAAAACCTAAGTATTAACTCTCGGTTATACTCGAAAAACAGGCGGACAAAGTAATCGCAATAACCCAAATATATTTATATGATTGAAACATTGCAAGAAAAGCATAAAAAATCGCAAGCGAACGCAAAATATTTGCTTTTTATTATGACTAAATACCAACAGCGTATATATTTACTTTGTCCGCAACCTAATATTATAAATTGAATTTTAATTGTTTTACTTTTTTACATATACCATATTCAAATAACGGACACCTTGTCAGAAAAAATAATCTGACCATTTCCGTTACTTAAATGTGGTTTTTTAGTATTAAGAAGATATTAGGAAGGTAGTGCAGCAACTTTAAAATAAAAAAATTAAAACTAAAATTATTTATTTTTATATCATATATGGTATACTTATATTGAAAAATGAATATAATAAAGTGTAAGAAAGGATTATCAAAGTGGAATGTGAATTGAATTTTTACAAAATGATAGATAATACTTCTCCAGTTAAAGATTTTTTAGAAAGTTTAGATATTAAAATGCGAGCAAAAGCTATTCATGAATTAAAAATATTACAACAATTTGGTCCATCTTTGAGAGAACCTCATTCGAAATCAATTAATAATGGAATATTTGAACTAAGAATTAAAATAGGTAGTGATATATCAAGAATTTTTTATTTTTTTCGTATTGGTAACAAGATAATTCTTACGAATGGTTTTATAAAAAAGACTAATAAAACTCCAAAGGGTGAAATTGATAAAGCAATAAAGTATAAAACTGACTATGAAAGGAGATATGGTAAATGAGTGATTTAAATAACTTTTTTGAAAAACAAATGCAAAATGAAGAATTTCGCAAAGAATACAATGCTTTAGCTCCTAAGTATGATTTAATAAAAGAAATAATAAAAGAGCGAAATGCACAAAATTTAACACAAAAACAATTTGCAGATAAAGTTGGTATAAAGCAAAGTAATATCTCTAGATTAGAAAGTGGTAATTATAATCCTAGTATGGATTTTTTACAAAAAATCGCACAGGCTTTAGGTAAAGAACTTTATATAGAATTTCGTGAAGCTAAAGTCTAATAATTTAAATTATATTATTCATGTAAAAAATAGAAAGATAAATTATCTTTCTATTTTTTTATGCGACGAATTTAAGGTTTTGTAATATGGCTTGCCTTATTATTCCCCCTCGGAGAGCACATCTTTACGCTAGTAAAGTCTACTGTGTTATACTTTACATTAAAGTTATTGGCCGCTATCGCTCCTTTAAGATAAAGTGACTAATAAAATTTAACTGAATTTAACCAGGAGGTACATATGAGTTTTGCAATTATTCGAATACAAAAAATGACCATTGGAACAGTTAAAGGAATTCAGATCCACGACCAAAGAGAAAAAGAATTTAGTCATTCTAATCCTGATATTGATTTTTCAAAATCAGATTTAAATGAGGATTTATATAATTCTAAAAACATAAATTATAACCAGGAGATTAAAAATAAAATCAAAAAATTAAACTTAACTAGAGCAGTTAGAAAAGATGCTATCGTTATGTGCCAATCATTAATAACTTCTGATAAATCATTTTTTGATAAGTTATCTTCTCAGGAACAAAAGCAATTTTTTAAAGATAGTTTTGAATTTGTTAAAGAGACATACGGTGAAAAAAATATAATATCAGCAAATATTCATTATGATGAAAAAACCCCTCATATGCATATAAATTTTGTACCAATAACAAAAGATGGGCGATTATGTGCTAAAGACCTTTTTAAACGTGTTGACCTTATAAAACTTCATGATAATTTTTCTAAACATTGCAAGGAGCATGGCTATGATTTAGAACGAGGTGAAAGTAAAGGTGATTTAAAAAAACACCTAAGTGTTGAAGAATTTAAAATTAAAACTAAACAAGTAGAACTAGAAAAAAATAAGATTGAATTTAATAAGGCAGATAATGAGCTTAATGTTAAATCTAAGAGATTAAAAAAAATAACGATGAATATATCCAGTTTAGAACAAACAACTCTTAAAAAGAGCCTTATAGGTTCTAAAGTAACTCTTCAAGAGGATGATTATAATAAAATAGTGGGTTTAGCTGAAAAAGGGATGCTAAATCAAAATTCTTTGAATGAATTAAAACGAGCTAATACATCCCTTGAACGTGATAATTTAAGGTATCATAAACGTTTTACAGAGTACTTTGATAAATATAAAAAGTTAAACAATAATGTATTAGGTTTAATAAAAGAATATAAATTAATGACTAATATTTTAGATAAACATGATTTAATGCCAGAATTTAAGAAAGAGCTGAAGAATGAAAAAGAAACTGAAAGAATTTCAAGAAAAAATAAAATACAAGATTTAGAAATGTAAAACCGATATATAAAATTGTTAACTTATTTTTTACATAAATACAGCAATACTAACGGTTAACTAGTTAACAGTTAGTATTGCTGTATTTAAAAGTTACCTAGTTTATTTAAATTAATGATTTTAACAAAAAAACACCAATATTCTAGCCATGCCAACCACTTCAGGCAATACCTACTAGTTATTGAGTGTAATAATATGTAATTTACTTGTTATTTCATTGATAATTGTTGAAATTCTTCTCCTTCCTTATTCGTTTCTTGCTTGTCCCAACCTAATAATTTTCTTTCTAAATCAGTAAAATCATATGATCTTTGCTCATAATCATTAAAACTATCAACCTTTTCTTTTGCTATTGGTGCTTGATAATCTTTTCTTATTGCGTCAATCATAGTAGCAACAACACTATCAACTCTTTTCATTTTAGATACAATATCATATTTTTCTTTAATATTATTTATATCCCCATTTGCAGTATTTAATATAAATTGAGCTTCTTTCACTTTTATATTCTCTTTAAATATGCCTTTAACCATGTTTATAAGCTCTGTAGGACATTTTTCTTCATCATTGGTACATTTATCCTCTTCAGTTGCACAAACTTCGCTTATGGCCTTTAATTTAGCTTTTATGATAAATCTTATACTTTCCACTTTTCTACCTTTTTTGATTTCATCAAAATCTATCAATAAATCACTATCAGAGTTTATTTCATATTTAGTCTTCGTAAGTATCTTCTGCTTAAAATTCGCATATTTAGGGTACTCTTGAAACCCTATTCCAAGTAATGACCGTAAGTCCTCAACTTTAAAAGTTCTTTCTCCAATCTTCTCATACTGTTTTAAAAGTTCGTATATTCTTCCTGAATATTGACTTGCAAAACTAACCATTTGCTCAACTGAAAGCTTTGTAAAACGTTCTTTAAGCATTAATAAATATGGTTTTAACTTAGGATCAAAGCACAGTTCCACGAACCCATCATCAATAAAATATTCGGCAGAGCTTAACCATTTAGTTTTTAATATAGATCTTTCTTTTATTATAGTTAAATCCCTATCCCTCAACCCCTCTACATATCGGGATACCTGAGCATACATATTCTTACTTTTAGTTCCTAGGATTTCAGCAAACTCCTTCACAGTAAGTCTATACTCTTTAAATTCTTTATCATCTGACCTAATCATTGAGGCCAAGACATATATAACCCTTTGTTCCCCTAAACTAAGTTTGTAAGAAGCTTCGATTATGTAATTAGATTTTACTATTAACTTGTTACTTTTGGCCATACATTACCACCTCAAGAATAATATACTATATAACCTTAAATAAAACAAGTTATATTTACATTTATTTCACCCCAAATTGGTTATACTTCACCCCAAATTGGTTATAGTTAACCCTGCTTTTGACCCCAAATTGGTTATACTTCACCCCAAATTGGTTATAGTTAGCTTAGATAAACCTTGTCATATCAATACTTTGAAGGGGGCTGAAAATACTTAAAACAAGTACTTGTAAAACATTTAAAACAACAACAACAGTAGTTGTTCGCTATTTTTTGTTTTAAATTAAGGTAAATATAAATAATTTATTATAAAAAATATTTTTAATAATACCAACTGAAGTAATGGAAGGGTAGCCCGTAGGGAGGTTCCATGAGGTAAGGCGGTAGTAAGAAATTTTAGCATTGATTTTTTAAGGCACAATGTTTTATTTGTTATTCTCTAATATGTTAGTTTATTAAAGGATTTTTAAGCAATTTATAGAATTATATTAAAGATTTAAATACTTTAAAGGCAGGTATTTTATTATGATTTATAATGTTTCAGAGGTCAGTGAGGTAACAAAACTTTCAAAAGTAAGCATATATTCAAGATTTAAATTAAAGAAGTTTGAACCATATTTAACTAAGAAACAAGGTGTTGTATACATTACAGAAGAAGGCTTAAAATTAATTTTAGGTGATTTAAAGGAAAATAAAGAACCTATAAATTACTCAAAAGAAGAAGCTTATGACAGTATAAAGGAAAATAAAGAAGAATTAAGTTTTAAAGTTGATTACATAAATACCTTAAAAGATCAGTTACAAGTTAAAGATACCCAAATTTTAGAAAAAGATTTACAACTTAAAGAAAAGGATTTACAGATTCATGAAATAAATAATAGATTAAGTCAGGAACAAGATTTACATAAAAACACTCAAATATTATTTAAACAACAACAACCTCAACAAATATTACAACTTGAAGCTCATTTTGAAGAACTGGATAATAAATTAATTGAAATAAAAGATAAAATGCACAAAAAAGAAAAGGATCATAAAGGAATCTTTAAAAAAATATTCAATAAATAATTAGGCTATGTTGTTACATTTTCTCTATAAGTTTATACGAAACAATTACTCACTAAGACTTTAAAATATAGGTTATTTTTTATAAAATTCAGTGTACTAAAATAGTGAACTTCAGATTAAGTCGACCGCTTCACATATTTAGTACACTGAAATAAGCTATAAACATAGTAAATAACAAACATTGATCAAAATAGAAGTTCATTATTTATTACCCTTCCACCCCCTATATATCCATAAGATACTCTAAGAACGACCCCTCAAATAATTGAGTATCTCACTAACGTTCAATTCTCAATTATTTAGGGAACCCTATGTCGTTTTAAGAGTAACTAATGGAACGGTTGAAAACTCTACGAGCAAACTTTGTTTGGTCAGCAAGCTGATTTTTCAACCTTATATAGGGGGTGGCAGCAAACTGCATTTATAACAAACTAAACTATGATAAAAAAATTAAAATATAAGTAATTATTAGGAAAGGCAGGATAAGGGGGACTCGCCCCGGGCTACAGATTACAGGCAAAGCCTGTAACACCAATGGTTAAAGTAGAGAGTCGTTTTTATATTTTTTATTAAAGAGAGAGTCTATTTGTATATATTCAAGAGAAAACATACCCTTAAGATAGTGATAGAGCCATTGTTAGGAGAGGCGCATTATAATGCTTTATGATAAAAAAAAGAAAGAGGGTTAATACCTCTTTCTTTTTTATGAAATGAATTTGCAGCGTTATAATACATTGAACGTTACAAGTCAATACGTTATGTTACATTCAAACTAATTTTTTTAAGGAATGAGCAATACGCCCAATGTGAAAGTAACTCAATTACATTTGTGTTACTTTCAGAATATCATTATATAGGGGGGGACTTGAGTTAATTGCGACGAAATACATGAAGGTTGTGTCATAGATAAACATTATTTTTCATAAAATTATACCTATTACTCACTCTCATAAACTTTTGAAGTGATTATTATTAGCTTAGTTGTTAAAAAAGAAGCAAAGCTAATCCATATTATACCTATTAATATTCCATAATATTTGCCGAAACACTCAATTAAAAATTTACTCATAAATACAGGTAAAAAAATATAAGTAGCCATAATAAATTTAACTAGTCCACTTTCATGATATTTAGCACCACAAGATTTACAGCTAAATTTCATATGTATATTTAACCAACCCGACTTTGAGATCTCTTTATTATTTAGTTTATTTGAACAATATTTACATCTATAAATAAACATTTGAATTACCCCCCATTATCATTTTTATAATAATCTATAAATACAATTTATACTTTGCTATAATTTTGCAAATTTAGTTTAAGTATATAGAAATTATAGCATATTATGTATATTTGGCTATAACATAATTACTATAAATCGAGTATATTTACAATGACTTTAAACTGGGTAATAGCCTTAATGTGAATGTAACTCAATTGGTATTGTGTTACTTTCGACTTATCTAATACAACGGTTTATTTCATTATCTTTTCCATTTTATTTACAATATGTGGTTTTAAATATATAATTTAACTAACCTATTATGCTTAACATATATTAAAGTCAAAAGTTGTACTGTTTATTAGTACAACTTTTTATGCGTATTTACTTTCGAATTTCTTTAAAGTTCGTGTTATATCAAGCTAAAGTTCGTTTATTTTACATTAAGGTTATGGAATCTAGTCATATAGCCAGAGTTCGCGTATCGGATATATAACGAACTTTGGTATTAAATTTTTATCATGTGCTTATATGAACTAGGGGAACAGTTCATATATTTCTTAAATACCTCAGAGTAGTAGCTGCTACTAGAAAAACCAACACAAATAGCTACTTCTGTGATATTTAGTCCATCATTTAACAGGTAAGGAATACTATTTTGAATACGATAATTTTGGAGGTATTCAAATGGTGTCTGATGAACAATCTTTTTAAATATGCGACAGCAAGAACTCTTGCTTAGATTACAAGAGGAGGCAATGCGTTCTAAACTTATATCTTCGTTGTAGTGAGCATGAATATAATCAAGTGATTTCTTTATCTGCATGATGTTTTTGTGCTGATTTTTAGGCCCACTCGGAAGTTTTAAGTAAACATCTTGATAAAGATAGAACCATAACTCAAATAATTTACTCTCTATTAGTAATTCAAAACCTATATCTTTTTCTTTATAAATCTTTTCTAGATTCAATATTGTCATAATAATATTATTACTATCATTGCTAGAAGAATCAAAGTATGTACAGGGCATTCGTTCATTAGCAATTATTTCTGTAAGATATTTGTTTTCAAAAATACTGTTACGATGTCCAGAAATTAAAGCTGGATTAAATGTTATTGCAAAATATTTGCAATTTAAACTAGGACAAGCCGTTCCGGAGTGAAGGCAGTTTTGATTTACAAATATAGCATCCCCTTCTTTAATAAGGTATTGTTTGTTGTTTGCTTGATATATCATTGATCCACTAATAATATAAGTAAATTCAAGTTCCGAATGCCAGTGACACCCAAAGGCAAAACCCATATAATTATTGATCTCCTCATATCCAATTCGAAAAGGAAAGCTATTATTTCTAGCATATGCTCTATCTTCTAATTGATTTTCTCCAATGTTTAATATTTTAAGTCTCATAAATTCTCCTAATGATATTATTGTTATAACATATAACGATATCAGCGTAGTTTCATACTATATATAACATTATACTTAGTATTATAATATTAATCAATTAAAAGGAGATTGAATAATTATGAGTGAAAAAGAAAAATGTATGGAAGGTAGTATTTTTAATTGCATTGACAAAGAACTTACAGAGTTAATAAATAAAGCTAGAATACTTACAGGAAAATATAATTCTAGCAATACTACAGAGAAAAAGGAAAACCTTCTTAATGAATTACTTGGTAAAATCGGTTCTAATGTAAAAATAGATAAACCATTTTATTGTGATTATGGGAAAAATATATCTATTGGTAACAATAGTATTATTAACATTAACTGTACATTTATAGACTGCAATAAAATAGAAATTGGTAACAATGTGCTTATAGCTTCTAATGTTCAAATATATACAGCAACTCATCCTGTCAATACAATGGAACGCTTGGTAGACAAATGGGATGAAAAATCAGGTCAAGCCTTTTTTAGAACATATGCTTTACCAGTTAAAATAGAGGATAATGTTTGGATTGGTGGAGGAGTTATTATTCTACCTGGAATTACAATTGGGAAAAATAGTGTAATTGGAGCAGGAAGTATTGTCACAAAGGACATACCTACAAATTGTGTTGCGGTGGGAAATCCTTGCAGAGTAATAAAACAACTTAATGAGAAGGTAAAATAAATGATAAAAGCGATGATATTTGATTTAGATGGTACCATTGGAAATACGGTTCCCCTTTGTATAGCTGCTTTTCGTAAATCAATAAACCCTTTTATGAAAAGAAACATTAGTGATGAAGAAATTATTGATACTTTTGGACCATCAGAAGAAGGAACGATAAAGGCGCTTATACCTGAGCATTACGAAGATGGCATAAAGCATTATCTGTACTATTATAAGGAGTTACACAAGGAATGTCCAAGAGCATTTGATGGTATTGTTGAGATAATAAGATATTTAAAGAAAAAAGGAATATTAGTATCACTGGTAACAGGAAAGGGTAGAAAAAGTGTAGATATTACCCTAGAACGATTTGGAATGATAGACTTGTTTGAATATATTGAGACTGGTTCTATAAGTGGAAATAGAAAATGTGAGGGAATTAATTGTGTAATTGAACATTTAAATATAAATCCAGAAGAAGCATATTATATTGGAGATGCACCAAATGATATAATAGCATCAAGGGATGCAGGCGTGGGGATTATTTCTGCAGCATGGGCAGATAATGTATGCGTTGAAGAATTAAAAAAATTAAAACCAGATAAACTATTTGGGACAATTAAAGAATTTGAAGAGTTCTGTAAACTTACAATTGGTCTTAATACGATAAAAAACATTTAATATAATCGGAATTTTAAAAAACAATGTCGTGAAAAATAGACTTTAGCGTCATTGAAAGAATTACGCCTCTCCATATCCATCAGTGAAGTGTTTATTAAAAGTCGATTGTAAGCCGAGTAAACGCTTTTCTTCAGATATAAACTTTATGCTTTCATTTATAATTCGAACTGCATCTGGTGATTGATAAGTTTCAATTTTCAAATCAATTTGTTTCAAATTATCTTCAAGGGTGCTTATTTGTTTCAATACTTCATTACGATGTTTTAGTAAAAAATTCTTTCTTTCGTCTATCGAAGAAGTCCCCTCCATAAGCCAGCCAATATATCTGCCTATTTCTTTAATGGACATTCCAGTATTTTTTAAACAACAAATAGTTGTAAATATATTTATGTCAGAATCAGTAAACTCTCTGATCCCAGATTTATTACGCGAAACGAATGGCAATAATCCCTCTTTCTCGTAATAACGTATTGTGTATGCAGAAATATTGAATCTTTGAGCCACCTGATTTATTGTATAACTCAACTTGTCATCCTCCATTTCTTTCTTAAAATTTCAAAAAACTATTGACTTAGAGTTAGCTCTAACTGTTATTATGATTATAGTTCATAAAACAGATAATTTCAAGATAGTTTTTAAGTGAATTTACAAAAATAAATGGAGGTATAGTATTATGATGGAAAATGTATTAGTTACAGGTGGGACAGGTTTTGTCGGAACACACATTATTCTTCAATTATTGCAAAAAGGTTATAACGTAAAAACTACACTGCGTTCCATTAATAGCAAAAGCAAAGTGATCGATACGCTAAAATCAAATGGAATTACAACCATTGATAATCTAACATTTATCGAAGCAGATTTATCAAAAGATGATAATTGGGATGAAGCCATGAAAGGTTGTGACTACGTATTAAGCGTGGCATCGCCTGTGTTTTTTACGATTCCAAGAGATGAAAATGAAGTAATACGTCCTGCTGTGGACGGCATAGTTCGTGTGCTAAAAGCTGCTCGAAATGCTAGTGTAAAACGTGTTGTAATGACTTCCAATTTTGGGGCAGTTGGATTTAGCAATAAAAACCCGAATGCTGCTACAACAGAGGCAGATTGGACAGAACAAAATGAAAAAGGTTTGTCCTCTTACGAAAAATCAAAATTATTGGCAGAACGTGCCGCTTGGAATTTTATTAATAAAGAAGGTGGTAAATTAGAATTTGCTACCATCAATCCTGTTGCTATTTTGGGCCCTTCTTTAAGTGCTCACATCTCAGGTAGTTTTGGAATTTTAGAACATTTATTAGACGGCTCAATGAAATCTATTCCAAATATTCTTTTAAATATTGTTGATGTTCGGGATGTAGCTGATTTGCATATTCGAGCAATGACAAATCCTAATGCAAATGGGAAACGTTTTATAGCATCAGCAGACGGTCAAATATCTATGCCCGAAATTGCAGCATTGTTAAAAAATAAAAAACCTGACATTGCGAAAAAAGTTTCTACAAAAACATTACCTAATTGGGTCATTTCGTTAGGAGCTTTGTTTAATGCAGAAGCAAAAGAGGGGAAGCTACTTTTAGGGATGAGCCGTAATGTAAGTAATGCAAAAGCCAAGGAGATTTTAGGCTGGAAGCCGATTTCAAATATAGAAGGGACTATTCTTGCTTCGGTAAATAGCATGAATAAATATGGAATTATTAAAAGATAAAATTCATAGTTTGGTAACTATACAAGTTTGTCATAAAATATATATTTAACTATACTATAATTACCATAAATCTAGTATGGTTACATTTTCAAAATATGAGCAATAGGCCCAAAGTGAAAGTAATACAATTGGCATTGTGTTACTTTCGACTTATCTAATACAATAGTTTATTTCATTATCTTTTCCATTTTATTTACAATATGTGGTTTTAAATATATAATTTGATTAACCTATTATGCTTAACATATATTAAAGTTAAAAAGTTGTACTATTTATTAGTACAACTTTTTATGTGTATTTACATTCGAATTTCTTTAAAGTTCGTGTTATATCAGTTTAAAGTTCGTTTATTTTATATATAGGTCATATAGCCAGAGTTCGCGTATCGGACATTTAACGAACTTTGGCTATTTCATTTATGTATAAATTGATAATTAGACTTTAACGAGTTCCAGTATTTGTTTTGGGTTTTCTAAAATGTAATTTGCATTAATTCCTATTGATGATTTAGCTCCCCATAGTGCTAATGCAAAATCTATACCAGCACCTAATGCACAATCCATATCATATTTAGTGTCACCAATATATATAGTCTCTGATTTATCTACTTCTGACAATTCAATAAATTTTAAAAGTGGCTCTGGATTAGGCTTATGTTCTTCTGTATCATCTGCACAAACTACTAATTTAAAGTAATTGCTTAGTCCAAAAGGAACAAAATCGTTTAGAAACTCTTCTTTAGTTTCTGAAGTAACTATACCTGTTGAAACACCCATCTGGTTTAACTTAACTATAGTTTCTTTAATATTATCAAATATTTTCACATGATGAAAATATTCTTTTAAATATATATTCCATTTATTAAAAGACTCTAAAACATTAGTTATCCCAAGTTTATTTAATGCTACTTCTCCTGGAATACCTAACGCAAATCTCAATTCTTCAAAACTATAATCTTTATTAAGTTCTTCAGATACTAATTTTTGAAGTGATGAAAGAACTGCAATTTCCGTATCTAAAAGCGTACCATCAACATCAAATATAATATATTTATACATTATTAACCTCCTTTATTCAAATTATAATTTCATAATAACTTATAGGTTAATTATATCATTATTTAAGAGATAGTAATACGTAGTAGCCTAAAACTAAGACTTGTTGTAAATATTATTCTAACAAAATATGGATAGAAAACAAATGTCGTGAAAAAATAGACTTTCACGACGTTTGTTGTATATTAACATCTATCGAATTGACCTTTGCAAAGAAGGTGCTTTCTTAATATCCCTTCAAAACTCATACCGGCTTTTTCCATAACTTTTCCTGAGCCAATATTCTCCACTCTACGTATATCTTCAATTCTAAATAACCCCATGTTTGTAAATCCACCTAAAATAATTAGCAACCTGATATTGACATTGCTAATATAATCAGTTATACTGATTATATTAGTTAAAGATTATATAGCATCGTGACTATATGATTGAAAGTTGGTGTTATATTGTTTAGTATTTATAATAGTATGGGTTTTTTATTTGGTAAAGTCACTGAACAGATGATTGAAAACTTTAATGCAGAATTAATTGCGTATCAAATTGATTCAAAAGAATTTGGATTTCTAACAGTTATAACTTCTATGCCCGAGGCTACTCAGCAGCAAGTGGGGGAAGTTATACATGCTGATAGGACTACTACTGTTAAAAAAGTTGATCGCCTTGAATCACTTGGTTACTTAATCCGTGTAAAAAATACTGTTGATCGCAGGATATATAACCTTCAACTTACTAATAAAAGTGAACACATGCTTAAGCAACTTTGGCCTATATTAATAAACTGCGAAAGAAGTGTTCTTTCATCCTTAACGGATGAAGAAGTACAAAATTTAAAAAATATTTTTATCAAGCTGACAAAAGCTTAAAATTAAGGAGAGATAAAAGATGCAAACAAAAAAAATCGAATTATTAGAAACATACCTTAGTTTATATATAAATCATTTTACTGTGTTAGAAAACATTGGAAAAGAAGATTCGCCATATGTCATATTAGACGTTCGTAATGCTCCGGCACAGGTAAAAAAAGACCAAATAAAAGGTGCTATTGCAATGCCTGCAAAAGAATTAGGACACCATTTAGATAAATTAGATAAAAGCAAAAAGTATGTTGTATATGACTGGACTGCTGGTACCACGCTTGGAAAAACAGCATTACTTATTTTATTATCAGAAGGTTTTGAAGCTTATGAGCTTGCAGGAGCACTTGAGGGTTGGAAAGGAATGAATCTTCCTATTGAAACATTAGAATAGGAATGAAGACTTTTAATTCATTTAGAAAGAGCAATTAACAGAAGTTAGCTGCTCTTTTTTTATATGTTTTGAAAATAGTAATGGTAAGTAAACTTCCGTAAGCTATTTTTTATGAATGCAATATGAATTTAAAAACACACAATGACGTGAAAGATATACTTTCACGTCATTTGTAGATATTAACATTGTTGCAATCTCAATAATTATTGTTACTAGTACTCCTTAATATACTAAACCCCATATCATTAGATGTGGGGTTTAGTAAGCATTTATAATATTATTTTATTATTTGAATAAAAGAGTATCCTAATTTAAAACCGTAAAATATTAATATTATTCCACAAACAACATTTATCCACTTTATTATATTAGCAAACTTACTACGGAATTTTGAAACAAAAGTTGCTAATGTCATAAACCATATAGCGGATGCTGTACAGACACCTACTATAAAAAAATTTGCCATTTCGGAAGAAAGTGAAGTACGAAATCCTCCTAATAGTAAAGAACCATCAATTATTGCTTGAGGATTAAGCCATGTAACAGCAAAGCAAGAAATAATAGTTTTAATAAGCGATTTATTTACACTCTTATTTTCTGATATTTCTAAAGAATTTGAACGAATTAATCCGATACCTATGTATATCACAACAATACTTCCTGATAAAAGAATTATCTCTTTTAATATAGAAAATTTGTTAACAAGAAATCCTATACCAAAGAAACATGAGATAGCAAGTGAAATATCAAAAACAATAGTTATAAGTGCAACTTGATATGTTTTTAATTTACTTTCTCGTATTGCAGTATTTATTAAATATAAGTTCTGAGTGCCTATAGGCGCGACATAAGCCAATCCAAATAGTAATCCTTGTAATAAATATTTAATCATATTAACCACCTTATATAAGTTTTTCCATATTTTAAAATGTATATTTAATTATATAGGTAATATATATAAATTTCAAATATGTAATAATAAAAAACACGTTATATATTAGGTGTCAAAAACACAATGTCGTGAAATGGATAATTTCACGACGTTTGTTATATACCTATAACTAGCATATACCCTCATAGTAGCCTTGCCATATGTAAGTATCTACTATTTTAACTGCATAAAAGGTGTCTAATTGAGAATATACACTCCATTTATGCATCCTATATCATTTTCTATATGATATAACATTGGAACTGAAGTTTTGATATGTAGCCACAAATGTAGTACAATGTAAGTGTTGAAAAAATAATAATGTATTAAATTATTAAATTAATTAAAAGAGGGAATTGAGAATATGAAATCAGAAATTGTAAGGGTTAGATTGAATGAAGTTGAAAAAAAAATATTTTTAGAAAAGGCATCCATTCTTAATATGACTATAAGTGATTATATAAAATATTGTTGTTTAATTAATCCACCAAAAGGCGTATTAGAAATAGAAGCTGATTATAAATAACAGAATATTAAGCTTCTATTTTTTGTAGAAATTTGGTATGACTATATCTTATTAAATTAAAATTCTTGTTTTACTCGATTTGTAGCTACATATGTGGTACAATAAGAGTATAGAAAGAAAGGAAATCAAATTTTAAGAAGTGGTAGAAATAAATTTCTGGAGGTTATAAAAATGATTAATGAGAAATTGCAAAAGTTATGTGATAAATGGGAAATCGATATGAAAGGCGATATGTTAGAAGACTTAGATGAAATATTAGAAGTACACAAAACAATAAAAAATTATGTGATATATCTAGTAAATGAATGTTTTCCTATATGGATCGATGAAGCTGACGATGATAATAAAGAAGTATATATAGAATATCAACTAAAATTTAGAAATGTAGTAAAAGACCTATAGCTTTGAAAAACAATTATAATTGCAAAAACAGCAAAAAGCTCCGGCTATAAGGGGCTTTTTGCTGTTTGGATATCACATAAATTACTCTATACATAAAATATTAATATCCCAATTATATTAATTATAAAATATCTGCAATATTTTGAGCTATTCGATTTATAACAGGAACTGCTACGCTATTTCCAGCTTGTTTATATAATTTAGAATCTGATAATTCCTCTGGAAGCTTATAACTTAATGGGTAGCCTTGTGTATTAAAGCATTCGTGTGGTGTCATTTTTCTAATACCATACTTTGTTCTTATTAAACAAACGTTATGTCCTCCTTCACCTTGATTTGCAGTTAAAGTAGGGACTACGCCTGACTTGTTTTTTCTTACATATTGTCTTCGCCACTGGTATACTGCATCTTCATCATCCATAGCTTCAACTAATTTTTCATATATATCACCTTTATATTTACCTTTAGTATAGTAATACTTATCATCAGATTTATTAACAAAATCAATAATATCATGAATTGTTTTTGTTAAAGGTACTGGTAATGGAAAATTGAATTTCTCATAGAGTTTCTTATCTCGAAAACATACTATATAAATCCGCTCTCTGTTTTGCGGTATATTCCCATATTCACAAGCATTCATAACCATTGGTTTAACTTTATAACCTTCTTGCTCTAAACTATCTAAAATCACTCTAAAAGTCTTTCCACCGTCATGTCCAACTAAGCTTTTAACATTCTCCAAAAATATAATTTTGGGCTTTTTATTTTTGAAGATTCTTTCTAATTCAAAATATAAATGCCCTGTACGTTTATCCTCAAATCCTTTTCTATACCCAGCCAAAGAAAAGGAAGTGCATGGGAAACCTCCAATCATAACATCAAATTTAGGTATCTCATTTAATTTAACATCTTCAATTTTTCTACAATCCACCTTTAATTTAAAATTGTTTTCATACGTCTTTACTGCATAAGGGTCCATTTCATTAGCATAGATTACTTCAAAGGCTTCTGTCTGTTCAAATGCTAAATCAATTCCACCTACACCAGCAAAGAAACTCGCAATTTTTAGTTTTTTCATTTGCATTGCTCCTATAAATTTATTAGTATAAATTAATAATAAGTATAACAAATTTAGCAGCAGGCCGCAATAAAAATATTAAGAAAGACAGAGTAATAACACTCTGCCTTTCTTAATATTTTTCTATTTTTAAATTTCTCATGTTAATACTTGCAGTTTCATTAATATTCATATTTTTAATTATATTTTTATAAACATCAAATCTCGGTCTTCGAGTATCATTTTGCTGGTCCTTATAAGTTTCATTACCATTTACTTTAATATTTTCTATTTCGTGTGATGATAAATGAGTGTCATAAATATGTAGAATATCATTTTTCATATCCAATTTAGCAAATATTAAATTATCAAACGGGGTTCGAGATGAAAAAGAAGATGGACCATTAGAAGAAGATGCTTTTATTTCAATTTTAAATTGTGTCTCTTCATTTACAGCATCACAGTTACTCCCCTTATTCCATTTCAATCCTAAAACCCAACAAACTACTACCTCCGAAATTGTTTCTGGAAAATTTACTGCTCTACTCGAACAAGATTTTATTCTAAGGCATAGCTCTTTCCACATGAAATACATTTCTTGTACATCGTTAATTCTTGCTTCATCAATTGTTATTAAAGTAAGTTTTATTGGCATTTTTTTAAGTACCTTTACAGAGTGTTATTCTCATAAAAACATTATATCAAACAATGCAAGAAATCCCCAATCAAAAACAATTCTCTATGGGGTAGTCCATGCCAAATATCAATTAAATAAAAGAGGTAGTAAGTAATTACCTAAGTAACGCATACAACATAATAAACTATTGGCATTGCATTAAAGTAAAAAGACATACCATATAACGAAAATTATATTGTATGCCTTCTTTTATTTTTATAAAACTGTTTTCGTATAAGCTGCTTTTTATAAAAGACACTATCAATGTTAACATTGATAGTGTCTTAGCTCGATAGTCTCAATTACATTGATGTGCTAAGAGTTAACTAATAAAAATTAAAGGTGCTAGCACCTAGCACCTTTATAATCTAGGTTTTATTCCT
>ERZ1463040.16-NODE-16-length-16214-cov-26.639582_pt1 | contig 16214 bp, 21 predicted proteins | sample MGYA00564473_ERZ1463040 | MGnify/ENA primary metagenome ERZ1463040 (study PRJEB39244, sample SAMEA3635133) | Helicobacter pylori | study: EMG produced TPA metagenomics assembly of PRJEB11511 data set (Assembly of a 5300-year-old Helicobacter pylori...
AAAAGTTTTTATTGACAACTTGTCCTTTTTGATGTATAATTTATATTGTAAACGCGAATATTTTATATTTTATTTAAAATAATTAGGAGGTTAAAAAATGAAATATTGGAACGATTATAAAGATTTTTGCAGAAAGAATAAATTAAAAGAGTGTAATTTCGAGTCATTAAATAAATTTATGTTAATGGCATATACTTATTTAAATAAAAATTTATAAATTGGGGGTAATATTTATGTCAAATTTAATAGGTTTAAGGGCTGGCCATACATTAAGTTGTAGGGGGTCACATGGGTTTATTGATGAAACGGAGGAAGCAAGAAAAGTTGTAAAAAGCATTAGAAAGTATTTAGAAGCATACGGACAAAAATATATTATGTGCCAACCTGACGAAAACATAACGTCAGAAAGTAAAGAGTTATATACTGGGATTGAAATGGCTAATAATTCAAACGCTAATCATTTTGTTTCAATACATTTTAATGCATTCGAAGAAACATCAAATAAAATGGGGACAGAATGTTATGTATATTCGCCACATGATTTAGCAACTAGAATAAACGCCAATTTAACACAATTAGGATTTAAAAACAGAGGTGTAAAATCATCTAGCAAATTAGCTGAGTTAAAGAAAACAAGAAAAGGATTAAAAGCAACAATAGTAGAGGTTTGTTTTGTTGATTCAAAAGCTGATACAGATTTGTATAAAAAAGTTGGTTATGATAAAATCGGCAAGGCCATTGCACAAGGTATAGTTAATTGTCAAACTGACACCGATACATCATATAAAGGGGAGGTATCAGAAGAAAATAAAAAAGGAATTTTCATTACTACTACTGAAGCACTTAATATTAGAGTGTTACCAACAACAGAATCTGAAAAAGTTGGAACTTATTATAAAAATGAATCAGTTGGGTTTGATAAAATAATAAAGAAAAATAATTACAAGTGGGTATCATGGATTGCATATAGTGGCAAGCGTAGATATATGGCTATTGAGGACTTAAGAACTGGAAAAAAATATGGATATATAAAATAGGGGGTTTTTATGAATAACAATGTGACGGGCATAAGGTGTACTAAAAAACAGAAAACAGAATTAAAAGAATTAATGGAAAAATATAATTTGGTAGGTGATGATATTATAAAACTTATGGTAAATATTATGGCTACTGGGATTATAGATAGTGATATTAAACCTAAAGTTTGTGATGTTACATTTACCTGTAGAAGTAATGAAAAATATGTATTTCAATTATTATATAAAGAATTTAAAGAAAAACATAATATTAATGGTAGTGTGATTGTAGAAATGTTACTTAATTATATAAGATAAAAGCAAGTTGGACTTGCTTTTTTCTTTTATTTAATGTACAATTAATATTGTAAACGGGGGTGCTATATATGAATAAGTTTGAAAAGTATCAAAATAAAGTTATAGATGAATTTTTAAAAAAGGGTTGGGACACAACAAAATTAAATAGAACAATAAAATCAGAGTCCCAATATAAGAAATATGTTGAGTTAGTTAAAAAAGAAAGATATTACAATAAAGATAGGCAAAAAGTAATTGAAGAATCAAAAAAGTTAAAGGCAAGATTCGAGGAAAGCAGAAAGAAATTTAATAAAAAAAGAGCCTTTGAATATGGTATGAATAGTTTAAATTCAAAGACAGAAGCGACAGCATTTTCACAAATAGTAGAACAATATGATTTAAAAAAATCTGATTTTACAGATATTCAAAAAATGAAAGAATTAGCTTCTAAAAAAATAATGGACGCAATTAAAAGTGAAAGAACCTTAGATAGTGGCAAGAAAGTAAAAGGTTTATTAGTTAGATTTTATGAAGAAGAATTTATGAAAAAACATATTGAAGAATTAGAGAGATTAACTCAAACAGATAGTAATATATTTTCAAATATGTTTAAATTGGAAAATATGTTTTTAGAGTCTATTGTTGAACACTATAAAGAAGCTAGAGATTCTACAGATTATTTTGAGCCGTCAGAAGAATTTTATGATGAATTAGGGGCTGGACTAGTTAGAAAATATAAAAAAGTTTGGAGGAAATAAAAAATGGACAAACATTCACAACAAGTAAAAAACAATATGTTTTATGATATAGGTATTACAGATGAACAATTAAAACCATTTATAGAATCTGATGAACTAACTTTTGATACAGAATCATGCGAAGAATTTAGGGGTACAATCGCATTACATCAGTCAAAAAATATGAAATATAGAAAAATTGCAAGAAGTAAAGTTTATGCTTATGCAATAGCAAATATGAAAAATGATAGTGTCATCTATGGTTTATCATTAGATAATTTTATAAAGTTATTAGATAGGTATGCCCGTCTATATTCTCTAAGATATAAATTAACGGCTAATAAAAAACAAGCACACGGTACAAGGGTTGTAAATATAGGTGTTCATAATTTAGGGTGGGACGCTGAATTTTTAAAATATTCATTAATTAAAAATGGCTATACTTATAAAAAAGGCAATATAAAAAAAGGTTATAAAACAACAGCATATACAAGCGAATATATAGCTGAACCTAATACTTTTAATATAACAAAAAATAAAGGTACTATATACTTTTTAACGTTAACTTTAAAGTTCGAATCAAAGACAATAGATAATAAGCCGTATTATTTTCAATTTAGATTTTATGACACTTATAAATTAATGACTACCCCACTAAAAAATATTTATAAATTTACTACTTCTATGCCTAATATGTATAAGAAAATAGAAGAAGGTTACGATTATAATAGGTTTAGAGAACCATTTGAAAAATTATCTATATTAGAAAAGAGATATTTATATAATGATGTAATATCATTGAAATATGCTATAAAAGATTTTTACTTAAAATTAACAGATGAATTTAAAGTAAAAAAATCTTTCAGGACAGCTAGTGGGGTTGCATTTAGTGTACTAAAAAATATATGCTTCAGTAATGAAAAAGATTATAGAGAATATTATGAATTAGATAAACCTTGCCCATTTGATTTAACTAGAAGGACAGTAGAAAAAAACTCCTATACGGGGGGTTATACTTCTGCTAATCCTAAATATGTTAATAAACATTTAAAAGATATAAAGGGATATAGTTTAGATATTAATAGTTCCTATCCTTTTCAAATGGATTCAGCATTACTACCCTACGGAAAACCAATTGAAAAAATTATAGGTAAAATACCGAATTATGACAAGAAAAAATATGTATCTTTAATTGAGTTCGGCTTTGATGTTGTTAAACCAAAAAAGCACCATAATCTTTGCGCATTTAAGATAGGTTCACTTAATAAAAAAGCTATTCAATCTATTACGGGTGTCGCTCAAAGTGGTAACGAATATTTTTCAACTAATATGAAAAATTCAAAAGAATATGTGGAAGTCATAAGACAAGTGGAAGGTTCACAATTAAAAAATTCTAATTATCAGATGTCTATTACATCTATAGAATTTGATTTCTTTATAGAAAATTATGATTTTGGTTTAATAAATTCAAAAGGTAAAATTGTATGGGGTAACTATGATATAGGTAATGTATTGATATATAGAGCCGAAAAACATAAGTTATCTGCGTTTGTTCAAAAATTTACTACAATGAAAATAGCTTTTAAAGGTTTAACTCAGGATAGATTTAATTTCATATATAATAAATATGAATTTTTTAGAAAAAACTTAGAGTTTATAAAACCATATATAGAACAATCTGAAAAGTATGCCATATGCCCTAACCCTGTATTAGTTGCATTTGCTAAATTATGTTTAAACTCTAGTTATGGCAAATTTGGTACAAACACAGAGAGGGCAGAATGTGAATTATTTGAAGAAGAAGGTTTATTAAAATTTGCTACAGATAGTAAGGGAGATATAACATATTATAATTCAAAAGAATTTTATCGTCCTGTAGCTTGTTTTATTACTGCTGGGGGTCGTTTAAAATTATGGAACACGATTATAAAATTGGGTACAGATAATTTTATTTATAGTGATACAGATAGTATTTATGTGCTAGGAACAATAGAAGAAGGTAGGGAAAAAATGAAAGAAATAAATGAGTTATTTGATTCTGTTTTATTAGGTTATTGGGACAATGAGAGTAAATTTAATGAATTTAAAGTATTAGGTCAAAAGAAATATATGTATAGAAGTATAGTAGACGGACATATAGAAATGAAATGCGCAGGATTACCAAAAGTTGCACAAAAAGAAACGGCTTCTAAAGGATTTGAAAACTTTAAACTAGGACTAGTCGTTTCAGGTAAATTACAGCAAGTAAAAACCATTGGGGGCGCTCAATTAATGAATGTTGATTATACTATAAAAGATGTTATGTTTTAGGAGGAAATATTTATGAATAACGATTATTACAATATGAATGATTTAGATAGTTTTAACGCCCCTATAACTTTTGTTATGGGAGAAAGGGGGAATGGTAAAACATTTAACGCAACTAAAAAGATGTTTAAGAAATTTATAAAAGAAGGTAAAGAATCAATGTACGTTAGAAGAACAAAAACAGAATTAAATCAGGTTCTTGATGACAATTTGTTTGATGATGTAATTAATTCTTGCTATCCTGAGTATAAAGATAGGGTTAAATTAACGGGAAACGATAGTAAAGGTTATGTATATACAATAGATGATAAACCTTTTGTACATTGTTTAGCGTTAAAGTCATCAGGTCAAATTAAAGGGAAAAAATATCCTAATGTTGATTATTTATTTATGGACGAATACGTCCCTTTAGATTTAAAATTTTGTAAAGATGAATACTTATTGATTGAAAATTTATTATCAACAGTATTTAGAGATAGGGAGGGTTGGAGGGTGCATTTTGCTTCAAACTCTGTATCATATGTATGCCCTCTTTTGGAAGCTATGGATTTAACGCCAAACCCTACGAAAAGATTTCATAAAGTTAAGGAAGGAGGAAGAATATTATTTGTATTAGAATTAACAGATACAAAACAATATCAAAAAAGAATGCTAAAAAGTACACTAGGATTATTTGCCAAAAAAGGTGGTCATGAATCACATTTATTTAGTAATGAAGTTTTATTAGATAATGACTTGTTTATACAAAAAAATAAACCTAAAGGATATGATGAATATGTTTGTGGTTTTGTGGTAGATAATCAAAAATACGGATTTTGGTGCAATGCTAATAAGAATAGTTGTTACGTTGATAATTGTTTTGTACCACATAAATTTAATAACCCTATGTTTTCAAGGAATTTTTATATTTATAATAAAGATATGATAGAAGATACTTGTCATGTAAAGGAAACAAAAACAAATAGAATAGATTTTATATCTAAGATATTTAAACATAAGAAAATGATTTTTAAAAACCAATCAATTAAAAGAAAATTTATAGAAGAAATATATCAATATATAAAATAAAAAAGGGGATATATTCCCCTTTTTTATGCATAAGATGGTTTAAAAGTTCCTTTATTTCCTGTACTATCATTCTGAGTATTGTTGCTACCTGTATATCCTTTTGAAAGGTTACTATTAAAATAAACTTCACTAGCATATTGAGAAGCAGAAAAGGTAGGGCCAGTTTGTGGCGTGTGGCAATATTCTACGTTATTTGAAACATAGAACTTTTTACCACCTCCACCTATTTCAATAGCCATTTTTTCAGATGAAGGGCCAGTTAATTGTATTGAATTATCTTGAATATTACCTTCAAAAGTATCATATACGCCAATACCTTTATTTACAGCTTTTAAATTACAGCATTTAATATTAACATACTTGTTAACCCCGTCAGTATAATAATCGGGGTCTTTTGAAAATATTACACAATGAACGTCTGACTTTGATTCCATATTTATATTAGCAAGGGAAACAATATAGGCATTACTAAATCTTATACCCTTGTCAGAGTAACCAGTTAAATTTGATAATGTTACCCCCTCAACGTTATGGAATCTACAAGCGTAACCAGTTGTTGCGAATATAACATTGTTCATAACTATATTTTCTGATTTTCCCAATCCACCCTCGTCTGCCGTTCTTCTTCTATTATCAAAATGAATACAAGCTTCCTTGTCACCTCTAGTCGCCCTAAATACAACATTGTTAAGCTGTACATCTTGAGTTGCTTGGCCAAAAGGTCTATTTAAATCGTCATTTTTTATTAATCCTTTTGATAATATATCATATTTATTTTCTTCAAAAGTACAATCCGTTATTATAACATTTTTAAAACCAAAAAGCCTTAGCCCTATTGTACAATTTTTTATATTACATTTTTCAAATATAAATGATTCTTCCCATGTACCATATACTGCACCATGAGAACCTAAACCAGTTGAAGCACCATCAATAGTAACTCTTGAAAATTTAACGTTTTTACATGGTAGTGTATGGCGTCTACCATAATAAGAAAACGCAGACGGTGTTGTTGTTTGTATTTGAATTACTTCTGCTTCTTCTCTATAGTTTTCTGATTTACCTGTAGACTTGAAATAACCTTTATCAATAGTAAACCCATCAACCCCTGCTATTTCTCCACCATGCGCTCCCTCTTTAAATCTTAATTTTAAATTTTTAAGTTTTATATTAGTACCTAACGCAAAACCAAAAGCATATATATCACTTATGAAATTAGCATTTTCAATAACAATATTACCACCTGCTGAATACCCTGATGGATAATCGTCTTTATCTATTTGGCCATTAGTAAATGCACCCATAATACAACTATCTGCTACTTTTAAAGTTGCTTTCTTATCAAATACAATATAGATATTATTCAATCTTTCTACTGTTTTATTAAATATATAATTAGCAGGTGGTATATATACTATACTATGATAGGATAATCCCTCGTTATCATCTACAATTTGTTGTAATACCTCTGAAATATTTGTAGATGTTAATAAATATTTTTTACTAGCTTTAAACTCAAAAGAATCATACAATTCTACTTTTATTTCATTTATAGAATCTTTTATCTTATCAATTTCATTTTTATTATTTTTTATTGATTCTTTTAATTCATTTATTGTAGATAAAGTACCCTCAATATTTTCTTTAATACTGAATATCTCTTTATTTATTTCTATATCACTTTCTTTTAATTCTTCTATAAGTTTAGCTAATTTATTTAGCTTATCGTCAAAATCTGTAAATAGTTGGTCATTTATTAAATCTTCAAAATAACCCTCTTTAATAAGTTCCTCCATTTTTTTATTTACAGCATTTGTTACACCTTCGCCTTTTAACCATTTTAAAGTATCTTCTAAATCATTAGTATATTTATTAACTATAGATATTACCTCATTAATATAATAAGCGAAATTGGATAAAACTTCCTGTAGCGTATCGCCATTTACTAAATTTCCATATACTGAAAAATCGTATCTAGTTAACCAGTTCGGTATATTATATGGATTAATATAATCCTTCATTTTATCACCTCTTTAAATAGATATTATTTTGTGAACAACAAACCAATTTGTTGGTTCATCATTACGCCCCACTAATTTTGTTCCCCCATTTCCTTCTGTTATTAAAAAGAAGAATGGATTCTGCTTCTTTGTTTCACTACACGCCATTATTCCTACACGATTTTCATTAAACCATTTAGGAACAAATAATAAATTATTTGACGACTTATCCGTATTCCCTCCCTCTCTGACAGAAATATAAAAAACCCAACCTAAGTTAGAGTTTTTTATATTTTGAGAGAGTTGGAGGTCTTGACCTATATTCATGTATTTACCTGTAACATCATCATATATGATTTCTTTTGAGTACTGAATATTATTTATTTTGCCTAAGTCCAACTCCATATTATTAACCTCCTATTTTTATGTTATAGTAACATATAAATGACCATTTGAATTGTCATATCTAAATTTTAATTGTGGTGTATCACCTTTTGCACCTTGTGGCCCTGCTTCACCTCTAGGGCCTGCTGGCCCTGTTGGCCCTGCTGGCCCTTGTTCACCTGCTGGCCCTCTTTCACCTGCCAATCCTGTTGGGCCTGCTGGCCCTTGTTCACCTGCTGGCCCTCTTTCACCTGCTGGCCCTTGTTCACCTTTAATTTTACCTAAATCAATTTCCATATTGAATACCTCCTAAAACAATTAATCTATTGTTGCAAATAAATGACCTGTTGTTTCATCATATATGATTTCTTTTGAGTACTGAATATTATTTATTTTGCCTAAGTCCAACTCCATATTATTAACCTCCTATTTTTATGTTATAGTAACATATAAATGACCATTTGAATTGTCATATCTAAATTTTAATTGTGGTGTATCACCTTTTGCACCTTGTGGCCCTGCTTCACCTCTAGGGCCTGCTGGCCCTGTTGGCCCTGCTGGCCCTTGTTCACCTGCTGGCCCTCTTTCACCTGCCAATCCTGTTGGGCCTGCTGGCCCTTGTTCACCTGCTGGCCCTCTTTCACCTGCTGGCCCTTGTTCACCTTTAATTTTACCTAAATCAATTTCCATATTGAATACCTCCTAAAACAATTAATCTATTGTTGCAAATAAATGACCTGTTGTTTCATCATATCTGAAAGATATTGTAGGGGCTTTACCACTAAAACCCCTAGGCCCACGACTAGGGAAACCAGTATCTTTATCATCTATCCACCAATTACCATTAGGGCCTATATGTGGTGTAACTCCGTCTTGACCTTTTTCACCTTTTGGCCCACGATTACCACATTTAACAAACTGAGTCTTTATCATTAATCACCACCTCCAAAAATGTTATTATTATTTCATTTTCTAAGTTATCTACTATAGTTATTTTGTTTTTACCTTCTATAAGTGTTTTAATATCTATATATAATGATGATGAATTAAAGGAATTAGATTCAAAAATTAACTCTGTTTTATCATTTAAATAACCCGTTACATTATCACTTCCATTAATCTGTAATAAAATATATCCCCTGTCGTCAGCATATTTATATAATTTAAAATCTTTAAAATAAATCATATTAATAAACTCCTAAAAATAAATCGTTTAGTTCTTCTATTATTAATCTATCTATATTTAATATAGATTCTATTGCTTTTTGTTTGAGTTCTCCTGCTGAGGTTACACCTATATTACCTTTTGACCTAAAATAAGTTTTTTCAAGTATTTTAGTATTTGAATTACTTTTTAATTTATTTGAAGTATTTGACTTTTGATTATTGTTTTCATTATTATTTGTTAGTTCTTCCATGATATTAGTTAACTTGCTTGATGATATAGAAGCATTAACGTTATTCAAATTACTTTGTTTATTTGTTGTTGCGTTGTCTGTATTGTATACAGAATCTACCACGCCTATTATACTATTATCTGCATTTGTTAATAAGTCATTGCTTAATTTTCTTTCAAATTCTTCTGTTAAATCTTTATTTGATAAGTAATCTATATCCCTTGAAGCAAGTTCAAACTCCCACATTCTAACATAATAAGGGTTGATTAAATTTAACTTTTGTTGTAATCTTCTTTGAAATTCTTCTATAGTTCTAAATCCTATCTCTCTATACCTATATTCGTCAAGAAATAGTTTTTCAAATTCCAATTTGTGTGATTCTAAATAAAAGTTATAATCAAAGTCAAATATATCAAACTGGTAATCATCTTGTAATTCTTTAATAGTAAATGTATAATTTGCTGTTGGAAACATATTATTCCCCCTTTTCAAGTGGCCTTATAATATCTTTAGTAATTAAACATTCTATATCATTTAATTCGGGGTACTTTAATCTTATCTGTTTTACTGCATTTCTTCTATACTTATAATATACTTCGAGTTGCATACCTATTTCATCTTCATTGCTTTCAACTTCTTTCTCTATTAGCCTTTCCTTCTTTTCTGTATTAGCGTTACCTATACCTAATTTTGAAAGACACTCTTTATATATTTTTAATTTTGCTTCTTGAACATCATCAACAATAAAAGGTATTTTTGTATGAATAGGTTCTTTAAATCCTTCTGCCTGCCCTTTATCTATTAATAAATATGGTACAGCACTCCCACCCTTATCTAATATAATTTCATTAGTTAATTTATTATTTGATGTTGTAGGAATCAAAAGGGGTATTCTTTGTTGTAATATATTTGTTTGAATAGTTATATCAAAATCGTTTAACAACTTTGTATATTTATCAACTATAAAAATAGATGAAATATTAAAGGCATTATCTTTTATTAATACACCCTCGGAAACATCAAATTCTTGGGAATAATTTCTGCCTATAACTTTTACTCTAGTAGGTTCGTTATATATATCCCAATCAGTAGCAATACAATTCATACAGATAAACCCATACTTTTGTGTATAGGTAAAAAACGCCATACCCTTCTGAATTTCTCTTTCAATTATCTCGCTGGTTAAAGAACAAGGCAAATTATTCCATGTGAATCTTTCTAACGCCAATAATGATAAATTAGAGAAATTCGTAAAATCATTTTCTATTTGCTTCTGTCTTTGTGATGACTCAAGTAAATTATAAAATTCTCCGTAGGTATGCAATAAACTTTTATTTTTTGACACAACTAAACCCCCTTCTTAAATATATCTTTAACTTTATCAGGAACTTTTCCACCCATTTGAATGTAATTTTCTACTATAGAGATAAATTGTTCAATGATGAAAAATAATAAAGTTCCTGTATAAACATCATCAGGGGCATAACCCCCATTTGATAGCAATTTTATTGATAAAATTAATAATACTGATACAAACTTTTTAAGTATACCATTAAGCATTAACCCACTTTGTAGGTTTTTATTATATACTCCCTTTGCAATCCCTATAACAATATCTATAGTCATTAGTAATAACAATATTTGCACTTTTAATAAACCTCCTTATTATCGTAATAATAATTTAAAAAACCGTCATTCCTATCCATGTGCCATATTGTTATACCATTATCAAACAATTCTCTTAACCTTGATAGGTGTTCTTTTGGTATTGTTTTACCTTCTTTAGCAACAATATTACAACCGACTGTTTTTATATAATTAAAATTCTTTCTACTTCTTAAATTAATATTCATAACTCTATTTTGGGCATACCCAAACTGGGTAAAATAATCTGTTAATCTCTCCCTATACTCTTGAGTTATTGTGTATCTAAATAATTGTATTTTGGCCCTTGCATTTAATATATTGAATAAAACGTCACTACCTGTGCTTATTACAGACTTTGGGGTATTTGTTAAATCCTTAATCATAGCATTTTTGCTACCCATTAAATTTTTTTGCATTAAAGAAAAATTTCTATGATTTTGCGAATATGCTAAATTTCTGCTGTCGTTTGAATTTTCATAATTTAGTAATGATGAAGTAGCTCCCAACAGACCACCAACTAAATTACCCCCTGCAATAGAAACCCCCGAATTTATTAATCCCATACCAAAAGACTTTCTCCCTATTTCTTCTTGTAAATTCAATTCCTCGTTTTTAAATACAGACTGTTGGGATAAAGCCTGTAAATTGTTAAAATAATTTTGTTCATAAGAAGCTTTTTGAGTTGAAGAAAAGTTAGCATAAGCAGATGACGTTGTTGGAATTTCTACTGGTGCGCCTAATAAGTTTAATTCCATCACACCCGTATTATCCCCCTTATAACCTTCTATTAAAAAACTTGAAGTACCTTTGTCACTTATTGTTGAGCGCATTTTTATTACAATTTGATTTTTATTATCTATAATATCATGGTATCTTATTTCAATAGGCCTATTTATTCCATCTGATAACATTGCATATGAGTAAGGAAAATTTAACAACCTACTTTCATTAACATAACTTTTATATATACTTCTTTTAGCTGGTTTATATTTTTTAAATATACCTAACTTTTTTTCAAACGCTTCTATAGTCGATATTCTATAAACGTTGGGATTAGCGTTTATTGAACCAACAGCTTTTCCGAATCTTTCTACGTCATATGGTAATTCGCTTAATTCGAAGTCAGTTTCTTCAAAGAAATTTGTAAAATAACATGATATAATAGCATTACAATTTCCAATTACACCTTGCAAATTTTCTATATCCCTTTCACTAACAAAATAATAATATAAACCAAAAGGCATTCTTTTACCTAACCATGCGCTTAAAATATTAGTTGACCAATTATCAACTGTGCTACCTGAAATACTCACGCTACCACCTCTTTTCTAAGGTAACCAACCATCACCATTAAATTCACCTATTACATTTCCACCTGAGCCTAATTTTGGTATGGTTCTTATTTCATATGGTTTACCAAAATACATATTGCATTCTGCTTTTCTTCTTGCAACTAATCCAGGTTGGGGTGTTCCATTACCATCTTTAATAAAATATTTCTCCCATATCGGACGAATATACGCTTCATCAGTTGGATTTCTCTTTATAGCATTTGCAAGTGTTCTATTACCACTACTATTAATTACAAGGTCTGTACCTCCGTTATATGCAAGGTCTAAAAGAGCGTCAAATTGCCTTTGCTGATTACAACCCAATTTCTTAACCCCATCAACTATAGGCTTTCCATATTTACGAATAAGAACGTCCCAACCAACTTTAGCACACAATTCTTCTGAGCAAGGTTGATTTGCTTTTAATTGATTAAACTCAGTCGGTTCACTACCTGTAATACCATATCCTATTGTTGGTACACCTCCCGAATCTTTATACAAGTATGGGCCATAACCTTCGAATCCTTTCAAAAATCTATACATTTCTTTAGAAGGCACACCAGTTTCCCAATTACCACCTGTAGGGGTTGTACCTCCTGAGCCACCTGAATCAGAACCACCCGAACCTCCTGAGCCACCCGAATCTTTAACCTTTAAAATTCCTATAGGCGAATTAGCAACTATTATAAAGTTTAAAGGGCAATCTTTTATTAACTCAACTTCTTCAAGAATAGAAGTACCATAATCTATCCCCTCATCTTGGTAATTAGCTGTTGGTAGCCCGTCTGAATCCCATCTATTAACGTGTGCGCTAACAACGAATGAGGGCTTTATTTCATATGATGACATATAAGTTTGTAATAAATCTATTTCTAGATAAGCTACTGTTAATCCATTTTTTTGTTCAAATTTTGATATAAAATAATAATTCTTATTTTTTAAATCGCCTTCCCACATTACTAAATAATCATAACATCTAACGTCATCAATAGAAACATCTAATTCTACGAACGTTCTAAAAGCGTCATTCTTTACGTTATAATCTCTTAATACTAAATGGGGTTTTTTCCAAAACCAATTGAACTGAATATATTCATCTTCAAAATCTGCGCCGTGTTCATAATCAGCACCCCATGGCGCAGATGTTAACAATATATTTGTTAAATACAATACTATCTATCCTTCTCAGTAAATATAATTGCATTACAGAATAGACAAAGGGAATTAATAACCCATTCATGGTAAAAATAGTTAATTGTCATTTGGTCAGGATTTTTCATAGTATCGGCGTAAATTGTTTTATACCAAAATTGAACTACGTCTTCATCAACTAAAATACCTTTAATATCATTTTTAAACCATGACGTTCCCACGCCGTCCCCTTTTGGTAATTCGGCTATAGTTATAGTTCTTGATGGTACTTCGGCTTTACTAACGTTAAAAGCGTCTGCTAATACGTTAACATCTAATTTTGCAATAGTTTCATCATCAGTAATAAATACCATTTTGCTTCTATCTGTATTTCTTTCTGCCCCTGATATATTGTATTTTTCAGACCCTACAATATGAGTTAATTTACCAGTATAAGCACGTACTTTTTCTGCTAAATCTTTTATATTATTTGGTTCAACCTCTACAATCATATCTCTTTTGCCATTCTCAAAACTGTCTTTCTTTGACGCTTCGAAAATTCTTAAAGCTAATGATTTTCCGTAAGTACCTGTTATTTCACCTGTAGAATTAGGTGATTGACCCTCTGTCATTTCTTCTTTAGCAAATAACAAATTGTATGAATCCATATAATTATCTTTTTTTGCTGTCCTAAATTGGGAATTTATTAATTCATTGACAAATGACACTAGTCCATAAGGTGTTAAAAAGGCTGTTGACAATCTCTCTACAGATACTGTATCCCTATATTTATACATACCATTAACACTTATATAATCTGTAAATACTTTTGGCGTAGATTTGCCAAATAGATTACCTTCTACAGATGTTTCTTTCCCACCTGAATCTTTATCAAAGTATTTATTGAAACCAACTCTTTTACCTAGGCCCACATACATTAATTCTATTGTTTCCCCTACGTCTAGTATACCTTTTTGAAATACTGATAATTCGTTATCCCATCTACTACCCAATACAAGTGATTTAGTCACTTTATTGACTAATGAATTTATAAATTCGTTGGCTTTACCTATATCGCTGTAAAACCTAGCAAAATCTTTTGGAGAAGCATATGCTACTCCAGTAGGCAATTGTGTCTTTAAATTTTCAGGAATTAACCCTTCCTTATCTAAATAATTAATAACTTGTTCATTCGATAATTTTGGGTTAAGTTGTGATTTAACTTCCTCTTTTCTTAATTCTGGCATTTATAAAAACCTCCTATATAAAAAATTCTTCTTGTTTTTCTGTCCCAGCAGTATTATTTCTATTATTTGTTTGTATAACATTAGTTAAATTTACTAACGTATTATTTAAAGAATCGTACATATCTTTTGTAAATTTCCATTCTTCAACGGGCGCTGTTGGTTGTGTTGGTTCTGCTGTTGGTTGTACAATCGGTTGTTGAACTGGTTGTACAATAGGCTGTTGAGTTGGTTGTACAATCGGTTGTTGAACTGGTTGTACAATAGGCTGTTGTACTGGTTGTACAATCGGTTGTTGAGTTGGTTGTACAATTGGTTGTTGTACTGGTTCTATTGTCGGTTGTATTGGTGGTACAGTAGGTTGTTGTGTACTAGGCGCTGAACCCTGATTACTTCCATTATATTGATTGATTAATAATTCTAATAAAATTTTTTGAAAATCCATTTTGTAACCTCCTATTTTGTTCACGCCTAGAATGAAGGAACACATTTTATATAAGATAACATAGTCCAATGATACTGGGCGCTACCCCATATATACAGCAGTTTCACCTGTCGCACCTGTAATATAACTTGAACATTGTTTTTTACTAGTACCTCATTATTCGTATTCCCTCATTTTAGGCGTAAACATATTCTTTAAACTATAAAAGCTACCCCTTGGGGTAGCCTATTAATTATACAAATTTGAAATCTAAATAATTTCTTCCGTTTCTTTTTGATACTCTTTCTGATATAGATATTTCTATATTTTCTTTCTTAACTATATCTTCAAATTTTTCTCCTGTTAATTGTTCTAACTTATCAACTTTGTTTTTGAAGTTATCTCCAACCATAAACCAGTGTGATTCAGTTGCTATAACACCTAATGTTTTTAATTCTCCTGTTAATTCATCAATTATTTGTATTGTTTCATAATCTTCTATTTTGATTCTTGCTCCTTTAAAATCACCTGCTTTGGCTTTTTCTCTTCCCTCTGAAACTCTTAAATCTCCGTTAGCTTGTTTTAATAATTCATTTAACATTATATCATTCTCCCTTACTTTTATTTATATTTATTTTTATAACATATATTAATGCTGATTTGGACTAATTAATTTTCTTGAATTTCTTTTGTTTCTAATTCTTCTGCGCTATCTTCTTTATCAATTTTTATAAATAATGATGTTGCATAAGTAAATTTTGAATACTTAATATCGTGTTCTTTTAATTCTCTTTCAAATGCTTCGATATTTTCAATATCTTCTTGGTTAAATTTCTTTTCTCCTTTTACTACGATTCTTCTTATTTTTTGTAGTTCTTTGATTTTTGCGTCAATCTTTTCAATTGTTTTCATGTAACCATATCCTTTCTATCTTTATTAAATTTTATATAAGTTTTAAAATCAACTTATGAGTTAATTATACATCATTTGTTTTTTACTGTCAATCCTTTTTTTAATTCTTTTTCTAAATAATTTACAGTAAATTCGATAGCACAAATTGAGCAATTTTTATTAACACATGAACCGTTAAATCTTGACGAACAATGTGAGTCAAATTCTTTGTAAATTCTTTCTGTAATTTTCTTCATTCCTTCACCTTCTAATCATAAAATATTTGCGTTTACAATATAAATTATACATCAAAAAGGACAAGTTGTCAATAAAAACTTTT
>ERZ1463040.17-NODE-17-length-14919-cov-14.300390_pt1 | contig 14919 bp, 12 predicted proteins | sample MGYA00564473_ERZ1463040 | MGnify/ENA primary metagenome ERZ1463040 (study PRJEB39244, sample SAMEA3635133) | Helicobacter pylori | study: EMG produced TPA metagenomics assembly of PRJEB11511 data set (Assembly of a 5300-year-old Helicobacter pylori...
CTATTGGAATACCGACAGCTACCCTGCTTTCTCCTATTGAAATTATAGAATTATACTGAGGTTTTATTATATAAAAGCCAAGTTTATCTATAAGCCCATAATTATTTTTAATATCCTCTGAATTATTTACTATAGCTCTTCCAAAACTAAAGTCATCTGCATAATAAAATTGTGGTTTTATAACTACCTTACCATTTATATCAATATATCCATATTTCCCATCCTCATTTTCCTTAAATGCTAGGAGTCCATCACCTAAGCTACCTACAAAGGCATAATTGTATTTACTTAGTATAATTCCATCAATATTTATTAAAGCATACTCATTTTCTTTGATCTTAACTACAGCCTTTCCATCTCTAAAGTCATTTACATATTGATATTTTGCAGGTATAACTTCTTTCCCTTCCTTACCTAAAAATCCATAAAGAAAGTCATTATTAGAAGATTCGATATTAAACTGTGCTCTTCCGTCTTTAAAGTTTCCTATATAGCTATAAGTCTTATTTGTTAATATCTTTCCCATTTCATTAATTATGTTAAACCCTTTATCATCCATAACTACAGCCCTGTTATTTGAAAACTCGCCTATAAAATTATATTTAGGACTTACTATATAGTTATTGTTATAATCTATAATTCCATAAAGACTGCCTACCCCAACAATAGCAAGTCCATTATCTTGGAAATTTGAAGCTGAATCGTAATAAGGCTTAATTATGAACTTACCACTTTCATTTATATAACCCCACTTAGTTCCACCTATCATGTTCAAAGGTGCTGGATATAAATCTGCCCTTATTATTAGAGGCTTATTATCTTCTGTAATTACTATTTCGGCCCCTATAGGTAAGTACATTTTTATAAAATTGATTAAACTTATATTATACAAAATAATACACCTTTCACATAGTACTTCTAAAAATATTATATGAAAGGTGTATCGGGTAAGTTACCATTAGCCCTTTATAATAAATACCTAAATTATCTTTTCATAGCAAAAGAAGTTTTCCTCTCTTCCTTGAAATCTTAGTATGCCAGCATATTTGTAGCCACACTTTTCAAATAACTTTTGTGCATTTGGATTTGAAAACATGGTATCTGTCTTTAAATAATTTATGTTGTTTTCTATAGCTAAGCTTTCAGCAAACTTCATAAGCTTATAAGCATTCCCTCTTCCCCTGTATTTACAAGCAATAGCTAATCTATGTATTATGTACGCCTCCTTGTCTTTTGACCATGTTATGTCTTTGTATTCTATAGGCTCATCCTTATTAATACATGCAAATCCTGAAACCCTTCCCTCTTCTTCTATTACATATAGTTCTTTATTTTCTATATCCTTTTCAAAATCCTTGATTAAAGGATACTCATTATTCCATTGATGATTATTATTTTTATCCATATCTACAATTGTTTCCTTAACAATATCCATAATTTCATTCACGTCTAAAATAGTAGCAAGCCTAATCATTTTATCCCCCTAACCCTTTTCACTAAATCTATTACTTTTTCTTCAATTATATCTCTAACTCTTCTAAATTCATCTAAAGATTGCCCTGCAGGGTCATCTAGCCCCCAGTCTTCTTCTATTTTTGAATTTACTACTGGACATCCTTTTATGCATCCCATGGTTATTACAATATCTATATTCTCTGGTATACTTTTAAGTGTCTTTGGATATTGTGTTCTTATATCCACTCCCACCTCTTCCATAACCTTAATTGCATCAGGATTTACAGATTCCACTGGTATAGTACCTGCACTATATATATTTAAAATATCAAAGCCATACTTTTTAGCAAATCCTTCTGCCATTTGACTTCTGCAAGAGTTTCCTGTACATATAAATGCTACAATTTGTTTCATATGAAGCCTCCCAACATTATTTACAGTTACATGGGCTTTTTGAGTTTATATCACATTCCTTTAAAGTCTCACAGGTTATCCCACTTTTTCTATACTCACTTAACTTTTCTAAATCTTTATTATAAATATCTATACCTTTTAATTCATTATTAATTAATTCTTCTAAAAACTTATAATCAGTTAACATTTCTTCATTAATTTTATAATAAACCCATTGAGCCTTTTTCTCATAAGAAACTAAGTTTAACGCGCCGAGTTTATTTAAATGCCTAGATGCATTAGATTGATTTATATCTAATACATGCTCTATTTCTCCAACACACATCTCTCCATTTTTTAATACATTTAGTATTCTCATTCTATTTTCATCTGCTAGTGCTTTTAGTATTTGTATTAAATCCATTTTATTCTGCTACTCAAAACATGGACAAACATACCCATATCGAGATTGTTCCTTTTTCAACGTGTCTGTCCTCATATAATAAATCATACTACTAACATTTGATATAACACTCCCAAGGCTTAAATTCCGATGTAGCCCATCGTACACATCTACAAACGCTTTTTACTTATGCTATTTTGTAGATTTTAACATCTCTTAAATTAAGACTTGCATTTAAATCTCTATCTATTTCACATCCACATTCTTTGCATATATAAACTCTATCAGAAAGTTTTAAATCATTCTTAATACTTCCACATTCATGACATGTTTTACTAGATGGATAATATCTATCAACTATTCTTAATTCTATACCATATTCATTACATTTGTTATTTAACTTAACTCTAAACATATTAAATCCTTGCTTTGACATGGCTTTTGAAAGATGTCTATTTTTCATCATTCCTCTAACATTTAAATCTTCTATTGTTATATGAGATGGTTTGGTTTTTACTAACTCATTAACTATTTGATTTAAATAGTTTTCTCTTATATTAGATAAGGTTTGATGAAGTTTTTGTACTTTAAGTTTTTGTTTTTGGATATTTTGTCTAGTAGCAATTCCTCCTTCTTTTTTAATACTTTTATTTCTTTGTTTCAAACTCTCATATTTTCTTGAAAGTTGTTTTTGTTCTTTTTTTGATTTCTTTTCCAATTTTTTGACCTTGTTTGTTTTATTAATATTTTTCTTTGTTATCCCATTACTACAAATTGCAAAATCTTTTAATCCTAAGTCAATTCCTATTCCTTGATTTGTATTAAGTTGATGTTTTTCTTCAACTTCTATACTGATGTTATTTATCCCTTTAAATTCAAGATACTGGTCATAAGTATAATATCTTCTATCAGTAGGTGTTCTAAAAGCCTTCAAAACATTATCTCTATCCCATCTTTGTAGTATTTTACCCGATACATTAAGTAATTCAGCAAAATCTTTTGGTTTATAGTTTGTTATGTGTTTCATCAATATCACCCTTCGAGTATATATCAACACTTTTAAACACATTTGTACACGTTTTTGTTAACTAAAGTTTGTCTCCTATATGATTATTTTCTTATTAAAGAATAACTTTCTTTGGTATTTACGTTATCTTTGTATAATTACGCTTTCTTAACATTAACATATTTTCTTACTATAATTACATTGTCTTAACGAAATTGCATTTCTATAATATAATTCTACTTATATTATAACATTATTAACCTTTAATAATGTAGACTTCTATGCATTGTCATATTTAAAATACTTCCTTGTATTATTAGCTATTCTAACTAGAACAAGCATCACTGGAACTTCCACTAGTACTCCAACTACAGTTGCAAGTGCTGCCCCAGAATTTAATCCAAATAGTGAAATAGCTACAGCTACAGCAAGTTCAAAGAAATTGCTAGCACCTATCATTCCTGCAGGAGCTGCTATACTATGTGGTAATTTCCATGCTCTTGCCCATCCATAAGCCACTCCAAAAATCAAGAAGGTTTGTATTATTAGTGGAATTGCAATTAGAACAATATGAATTGGATTATTTAATATTGTTTCTCCTTGGAAGGAAAATAATATTATAAGTGTTAATAAAAGTCCTATTATTGTTACATTACTAAACTTTTTAATATATACATTTTCGAAATAATCTAGTCCCTTTTTCTTAACTATTATAACTCTTGATAGGTACCCTGCAAGTAGCGGTACTACAATAAACAATATAACGGATAAGAATAATGTATCATAAGGTACAGGTACATTGCTAACACCTAATAAAAATGCTACTATAGGTGCAAAAAGTACTAATAATATCAGGTCATTTATAGCCACTTGTACTAATGTATATGCCCCGTCCCCCTTAGTCAAATAACTCCAAACAAATACCATGGCAGTGCAAGGTGCTGCACCTAAAAGAATAGCTCCCGCTAAATAACTTGTAGCAAGGTCTGCTGGTATAATGGACTTGAAAACTACCTTTAAGAAAAACGAAGCAATTATATACATAGTAAATGGTTTTATAAGCCAATTAGTTACACAGGTAACAATAAGTCCTTTAGGCTTTTTAGTGGCTCTTACTATACTTGAAAAATCTATTTTAAGCATCATTGGATATATCATAAGCCATATTAATATCGCAACTGGAATAGATACCTTAGCATATTCAAATTTACTTAATGTTTCAGGTATTATAGGTATAAATTGTCCTATCATAACCCCAAGTACAATACATACAATTACCCACAAAGTTAGATATCTTTCAAAAAAACTAATGCCTGAACCACCTTTACTCTTTTCCATACTATCTCCTCTTTTCTATTTAATTAAGTTTACTAATTCTTCACCTTTTATTTCTTCACTTTTCCAGGGTATTACAACGAAGTTACCCTTTGAGATTTCATCTACTTTATTTATCCATTGTATTTCACTTGAGGCTTTGGTTTTAAGTAAGGGACTTTTAGTATTAGTCATAAATAAGCTGGAATTTATTATCCACCATTTATTTTTGATTCCAGCTCTTTTTAAATCTTTTTCAAGTCTCATAGCCTCATATACTGGGGTTGCTTCTGGAAGAGTTACAATTACAACTTCTGTTTCATCTTCATTTCTAAGCCTTGGCAATAGATTTTGAACTGATGATGGTATATCTCCCTTTGATCTTTGTATTTCTTTATTATAGCTTTCAGTAGAATCTAATAATAATAAGGTATGTCCTGTTGGTGCAGTATCTATTACAACTACCTCTTCTTCCGCCTTTTCTACTATCTCAGCAAAGGCACGAAATACCGCTATTTCTTGGGTACATGGTGAACGTAAGTCTTCTTCTATATATTCAATATCTTCTTCACTCATAGTTTCTCTAGCTTTTTTTAATACCTCTTCTTTGTATTTATTAAGTTCCTCTTTTTCATCTATATTACTTAATGTTATTCCTAAATCTTCATTTACCACAAATTTTAAATGGTGTGCTGGGTCTGTAGTTGCCAAATGAACCTTTACACCTTTTCTTGAAAGTCCAACAGCAATAACTGCCGCTAAGCTTGTCTTTCCTACTCCTCCCTTACCCATGGTAAATATAACCTTTTTCTTTGAAATATATAAATCATCAATTAATTCTTTAAGATTTGGTATGTCTTGTCTTTTTAATTTACCTTCTTCAGTTTCTAAATAGTTTTCCTTAAGCATCAGCCTTATATTCTTGACCCCTGTCATGCTGTAAGATCTTAGTGGAATTCTATAAGTTTCCATATCCTTTAAATAATCAGGTATATTTTTTAATGCTTCTTGTTGTTTTGAATATAACTTATTTGATACATCATCATCTTTTGAGCCTTCGTCTAGCTCTAATATCCCATTTATAATCATCATTTGATTATTAACACCTAAATCTCTAAGCTCTTTTGATGCCCGCTTTGCTTCCTTAAGTGGTGAATATTCTGCTCTAGCTATTAATATTAATTTAGTTACCCCACCATCTCCTAAAGTTTCTACAGCCTGTTTATACATATCCTTTTTGCTTTCTAATCCAGATAGTTGTCCTAAACAAGAGGCTCCATGAGTACTCTCGCTAATAAAGTCACTCCATGCAGAAGGTAGTTGTAACATTCTCAAAGTGTGACCTGTTGGGGCTGTATCAAAAATTATATGATCATATTGTCTTTGTATATCCTTATCTGTTATAAATGTTGAAAATTCGTTAAAAGCTGCAATTTCAACTGTACAAGAACCGGATAGCTGTTCTTCCATGTTATTTAAAACTGTTTCTGGAAGCTTTCCTCTATAAGGTGCCATTACAGATTCTTTGTACTCCCTTGCAGCCTCTTCTGGATTAAGATTCAAAACCACAAGGTTTGATACTTCTTTTATAAGCGTTCCTTTATTATCAAGGTCTATACCAAATACATCTTGAAGATTGGAAGCTGGATCTGTACTTATCAAAAGCACCTTTTTCCCTTTATCCGCTAAGCCAATAGCTGTAGCTGACGCAATAGAAGTCTTTCCAACACCGCCTTTACCTGTGAAAAACAAGTACTTAGGTAATTTTATATCATTAATATTAAATACTTTAAACATCCTAAAAGCCTTCTTTCTTTATATGTTTAGTAGACTTATCCATCCTTTGTATTTTAATTTTGTTTAAGCTTTCTTTAGTTTCTCCTGACCAATTAAAAAACTCATCATTTGTGGGATATTCTTTTACCTTAACTATTTCTCCATCCACTAAAGTTATTGGTAAAATATTTGCACCCTTATCCATTAAATATTCATTAACCTTTTTATTATCTATAAAGGCCTTAGCCTCGCTTGAAAGATTGTATCTTTTTATATCAATACCTTTTTTACCAAGTTTATTTACAATAGTTGCAACTCTTAAAAGATTCTTATCTATACTTGGTCCACAAACTCCTGTAGAACAGCACATAGCTGGATCAAAAATTTCAATTTTACTCATCTTTAAATCACTCCTTTTAATATATCTCACAGCTTACCCTAAATGAATTAACATTACTCCTTTAAGGTAAATGTAAGCTTATATGACTACATTACTATATACTCATATACTATTCGTTATTACTATATTTGTCAACTATCTAGTTAATTATTTTTAATTACTTTAACTTATATAATTACTTTTAATTAAAACTTTTTAATAACAAGAATAATAAGCGTGACATAGGGCTAATCCAATTAAAAGTTGGGTTTTATTATGATTAACATAGGTTTTCTTTATGCATTATAAATTCAATTTAATTTATATGAGATTAATTATAGGATTTAAATGAAATTTATTATATAATGTAAAAGTATATTTTCTAGCAAATAGTCAAATACTTAATATAAAGGGAGATTTTAAATGGAATGCAAAACTAATATAGATGATAAAAAAGCATCTTTGAATTCAGATGAAGAGAGTTTGAATAAATCATCTCTAGATTCAAATGAAGAGGCTTGGAACAAAGAAACTTATGATGCCTGGGTTAAAAGATTAGGCTCTCCGAAAGATGCAGCAAAAAAGATTAAAGAAAACCCAACACATAGTATATCTACACTTTACCATAAATTTGGAGACTTAAAGGGTAAAAAGGTTATGAACCTTATGGGCTCTAACGGTAATAAGGCTGTAGCTTTAGCCTTGCTTTTGGCAAATGTAACTGTGGTAGATTTTTCAAAGGGAAATAAGCGTTACGCTTTAGAACTTGCAAAAGAGGCAGGGGTTAACATTGAGTATATCTTATCAGATGTACTTAAACTTCCTGAAGATAAGATTACTTCTGATTATGATATAGTATTTGCGGAAATGGGGATACTTCACTATTTTACAGATTTAAAACCTTTTTTAAATTTAGTACATAGGCTTTTATCACCTGGTGGCATATTTATTATAAGAGACTTTCACCCAATTTCCACCAAGCTCATTAGCTCAAAAGGTTCCACAGCAAAAATTCGTAAACATAAGGTAACAGGAGATTATTTTGATACTTCACTAGAAGAAAAGTCCGTATCCTATTCTAAATATTTAAATGACACTGATGAACCCGAAAAGGTACTCCTTAGGAAATGGACCATTGGTGAAATAGTAAGTTCCGTTGCAAAGGAAGGCTTTATTATTAAAAGCTTAGATGAAGAACCTAATTTATCTTCTGAAACTTTTGATAAAGGCATTCCAAAAACCTTTATTTTAGTGGCCGAAAAAAGCTTTTAGACCCCACATTATTTTTTACCTCTAACTTTATATGGTATAATTTAAAATTGAAGGCTAAAAAATATGATTTGAGGGTGATAAATTTGTTAGTTCCAAAGTCAATTACATGTCTAAAAGGTTATACTAAAGAGCAATTTATGAAAGATTTTAGTGCAGGAATTATAGTTGCAATCATTGCACTTCCACTATCAATTGCTCTAGCCATAGCCTCTGGTGTTTCTCCTGAAAAGGGATTATATACTGCAATCATTGGTGGATTTATAGTTTCACTTCTAGGTGGTAGTAGAGTACAAATCGGTGGGCCTACAGGTGCTTTCGTAGTTATCGTGTATGGCATTGTCCAAAAATACGGAATGGACGGCCTATTAATTTCAACTATTATGGCAGGAATCTTCCTTATTCTTATGGGGCTTTTAAAACTTGGTGGTCTTATAAAATACATTCCATCTTCTATAACTTCTGGCTTTACTAGTGGTATTGCCATAGTTATTCTGTCTACTCAGGTAAAAGATTTTTTGGGCCTTACTATGAGCTCAGTTCCTTCAGAGTTTTTAGCTAAGTGGACAGCCTATATTAATAGTATGAACACTATTAATATTCAAAGTTTATTCATTGCCGTTTTAACACTTCTAATAATTATTTTCTGGCCTAAAATAAGCAAAAAGATACCTGGAACCTTTGTTGCCATAATTATCGCAACAATAATTACCATGGTGTTTAATTTGAAAGTTGATACTATAGGAAGTCAGTTCGGGGAGCTATCTTCTGCCTTACCAAAACTTGTAGTACCTAATGTAAGCTTTGAAATGATAAATCAGTTAATGCTACCTGCTCTAACTATTGCAATACTTGCAGGGGTTGAGTCTCTACTATCAGCAGTAGTTGCAGATGGTATGATTGGTGGAAAACACCGTTCTAATATGGAATTAATAGCTGAAGGAGTAGCTAATATATTTTCAGGCATGTTCGGTGGAATACCTGTTACTGGAGCTATTGCAAGAACTGCAGCTAATGTTAAAAATGGAGGTAGAACTCCCGTAGCTGGAATAGTCCATTCTTTTGGTATTTTGATTATTATGCTGCTATTTATGCCTTATGTAAAGTTAATTCCAATGGCATCTTTAGCTTCTATACTAGTTCTTGTGGCCTATAACATGATGGAATGGGAAGCCTTTAAACAAATCTTCAAAGCACCTAAAGGTGATGCTTTAGTGTTTATAGTTACATTTATTTTAACTATATTCTTAGATTTAGTTGTAGCCATAGGAGTTGGCGTTGTCCTCTCTTCATTCTTATTTATGAAAAAGATGGCAGAGGTTACAGATGTTAAATACATAGTAGATGATATTAATGATGAAGAAGTATCAGATGTTATAAGCAATGTACAAACTCCAAAGGATGTTTCAATTTATGAAATTAGTGGACCTTTTTTCTTTGCTGCAGCAAATAAATTTGTAAATGCAGTAAGAGAAATGGGTACACCTCCAAAAATATTAATAGTAAAAATGGAAAGCGTGCCTTTTATAGATGCTACTGCATATCATTCACTAGAAATGTTATACGATCTTTGTGAAAAACATCATACAAAACTTATAATACTTCAAATACAAGAAGGACCTTTAAAAGTACTTAAAAACTATGGGTTTACAAAGCTTCTTGGTGAAGATAACTTTTGTAATGATATAGATGAAGCCATTGAAAGGGCTAATACTTATATTAAATGTCAGTAAATATATATAAACATATAACACTAAAAGTCCACAGCTTAACTATTTAATTAGCCTTTGCTGTGGACTCTTTTATATACTTAGTAAACTCAATCCCTCAATCATCAATTCTGCTGACTTTACTAAGCAGTTACTTTATCTTCCATGCCTAATTCATCTGTTTCTTCACTAGCTACCTTTTTACTTTTTCCATAATTTTTGAATACTGCTGAACCTAAAAGTCCTGCTACAGTTCCTCCAGCTATTGCAAATGCAAGGGCTAAAACTACTTTTATAGGATCATTAAATCCAAAAGGTGCTAAAAGTCCTGGTATTGGAGATGCTGTTCCTGGTGCATTATTTATAATTTTAAAATATGCTGCTGCAAGTCCTGCAAGTCCTCCACCTAAAAAATTCGAACAATATATTGGTATTGGATGCTTTGTTATAATATGAGCTTGTGTTAAGGGTTCTAACATAACAGCTATTACATTGCTTTTATTTCCAAGCTTTAGCTTTTTAAATATAATACCGTTTGTGAAAGAACCGCCAACACAGGCTATTGCAGCTATACCCATAGCTAAACCTTGAAGTCCTATCATTGCAGTAAGTGCCATTGAACTAAGTGGAGATGTACAAGTTATCTTCATTATTCCACCAAGTAAAAATCCCATTACATAAGGTGATTGCTGTGCTGCTGTGGATATCATTTCTCCTATGCTAATCAATGTTGAGTTTACTATTGGATCCACTCCTAAAGCTATAACTCTTGCTAAAGGTGCTATTACAAGTGCTCCAACTATGGTATCTAATCCTTCTGGAAGTTTCTTCTCTATAATTGGTGCTACAAGTCCTACTATATATCCAGCAACAAATCCTGGAAGTATTCCATATCCTCCAAGAGCCACTCCTGCTACTACTGCATATATAGGATTAACCCCCATTGCTATTGGAACTAATATAGCTGCTGCAACTCCACCCATGGAGCCTGAAGATTCTCCTACCTGTCTTAAAAAACTTAAGTTTAAAAGATCACCACTTATATACTTATGTATTGCCTCTACAAGAAAAGTTGCTACTGCTGCATTTGCAAGTCCCGACATTGCTTTATTTCCTTTTGGCGCCTTAAAACTAAAAAGTGAAAATAAAGCTAGTGTAAATAGTAACAGTCCTATACCTATTATTATATCCATCATAAAGCTCACTCCTTTAAATTTTTAATCAAAACAATTCAAATTTATTAATTATTCTGATTGTAACGCTTTACCTTCGTAAGGTTTCAAGGAGTTTCAAATTGGTATTTATAATGTGCTATATAATATTCTTATAGGTACTATTTGTTAATATAATAACGAATTCCTTGTAAAAACTTCTTTAAATTAACTTTGCCTCTTTCTTTACCCTTACCCCTTATGAAATCCATTTCCTTTTTTATTTCATCAAAGCTAAAAAGTGAAGTAGAAAACTCTGCAAAAGTCTCATTCATATAATCTTCTATTCCAAGGCTAGCAAGATTTGTCATAGCTCTAAATGCAGTTCTTCTTATTCTTTGTTCTGTAGATTTAGGCTTAGAGGATATCTTTTTGAAAAATTCATTTAAAGTTGTTCTATCTAAAATGCCATCATGTTCTATCATATATGTTAAAGCTCTTATTATATCTTCTTCTCCGCCTTCGCTTAATATTCCTATTTGCTTCATAATAACTTTAATACTATCTTCAACATTTGACATAACTTCTTCATTTTCGTCAAAGCTCTCTTTGTTATTTAATTCTGCTTCATTTATTTTAAAATTATCAACTTCAAATAAGGTTTGTATTTTATTTAACTTTTCTCTCATAACTATATCATTTATTACTCTAGACAAAACTGCTTTAACTTCCATAGCATTTATAGGTTTATTAATAAAAAATTCTATGCCACTTTCATAAGCCTTTTCTATCATATCCTTTGATGTTACTTGAGATATCATAATAAACTTTATATTGTTATATTTGCTTCGTATTTCTCTAATTACTTCTATTCCATCCTTACCTGGCATTAATAAATCAACTATAATAATTTTAGGTTTCTCTCTATCTATTAATTTAAAAATATTAGTACTATCTAAATCCTTATTTTCTATTACCTCACCTATTTTTTCATGTTCTATTATCATAGTTAATATTTTATGTATATTAAAATCATCATCTATTATAAGTATTTTCAAAAAATCACTCCTCTAGTTCAGATTGTGGGATTAAAATAATAAATTCTGTACCTTGATCCTCTATAGAAGTAAATTTAACTGTTCCCTTTAACTTTACTTCTATTATATCTTTTACAATGCTAAGTCCAAGTCCCCTATTAATACTTCCAGTTTCAAAGTTTATCCTGGTAGAAAATCCTGGACTAAATATATGTTCAGCATCCTTTTTTGAAATTCCCCTTCCATTATCTATAATCTTAAAGGCATGATATTTTTCATCTTCTCTTTCAACTATGTAATGAATTAATTCTATATTCCCATTATAACTTTTTGATAGACTACTTGAATCTATTGATATTCTTTGATCTATTGAGTCTATGGCGTTATTTATAATATTCCTAAATATAGAAATTAAATAATAATGCTTCATAGTGTTGAAGTTTTGTCCTTTTTCTATATGTAACTTTATATTTTTATCTTTAAGTGAAGGTTCCATAATTTCACCTATAAGCTCTAGAACATCATAAAACTCCATAACCTTTTCATCAACCTTATCATCAGTTATCTCTATAACCCCTCTTGATATAAGTGCTATTTGCTTTTTTATTTCATGTATATCCTTAGCTATTTCTACTGCTTCACTCTCCCACTTTGGATACTTTTTAAAGGACTTTATTTCATTATAAAATTTATAGGATTTACTCATAACTATTTCAACGTTATCCATAGTCTTTTCCATTAAATATACTTCACTTTTCATCCTTGAACTAGCCATGACAAGGTTCATATACCTATCTTTATGTTCTTTTTTCAAAAGCTTTATACTGTATCTATTCATGAGATTTAATATAATCCATATGAAAGATGATCTTAATATTGCAACTATACCTAGACCTATGTATATTTTTATACCAACTACCTCTTTTAAAAGATAAGTCCTCACCATCATTTCTGAAATGTTAGCAAAAAGGTCACAGATTATGGTATAAAAGAAAAGTTTATTCACTGTTTTTATCCTCTTATTAAATATTAAATAAAAGATAACATAACTTGTGTAAAATATAGTCTCTGGAAAGTAATTAATTAATCCTTCACTAAAATAATGAAGTACTCCTCCAGACTGCAGAAAATATATAAATGCTCTTAAAATACAGACAAATACCCCACAAAACATCCCCGTCTTTAACTTATCTTCTGTATCTTCTTCATAAAAAATTATTATTAGTATTACTATACCAAAAGATACATTAAAGTTTTCTACGAATATCCCCATATAAACCTGTGAAAATAGCGCTGCAATAGCTGCTATGAATATAATATTTTCTTTTAGCTTAAAACCTTCCTCCATAAAATCCATCCTTTTATATGTATTATATAAATATTTCGACATTTTTATCTGAAAACCTTTTATCTTTATAAAGTTATGTTACATAAATAACAACCTTAACCATGATTATATTATATTTTATAATTATAAAAAAAGCATGTATTTAAAGATAAAATCTAAATACGTGCTTTTAGTGTATTTAAAGACAAAATCTTAATACATGTTTTTTTATATGATTATCCATATAAATCTTTAAGTGAAAGATGAATATAATGTTCACTGATACCTATTTTTTAAATAATTTAAATATAACACCACATAATATTCACTTCTAACTTTAAACTTTACCTTAGTTGCCTTGTATGATTTTAATAATAAGTTCTGCTGTACCTACATTATATCCACTGGTGGCATAAATTCCATTTATATACTCTTTTGAGTGTTGCACAGTTTTTAAGCCCTCAGCTATAAGTATCAATGGAAGTTTATCTGGATCTAGATACATTCTTCTAGCAATATTATTTATATTCTCTTTAGAATTATCAAAATAAGTTTTAATATTTGGTATTAGTTCATAAACCTTTTCTAAAGTTTTATTTTTAAGAGCCTTAATATCTTTTAAGATAAATATAATGTTAGCTTTTATATCATTAAAATCTTTATAGTTATTTATCATTTCATTTAATATATGCTCTGTTGGTTCCATACCTTCCTCTATCCAAATAATAATGCACTTCTTATCCTTTACTAATTGATGAAGATTAACTATATTATCATTTTTATCTTTAATACTTAAATCATCAATTTCATAATTTTCCATCATATCTGATATTTTTATATCTCTAAGGTTTATATCTATAACCTTAGTTTCTTCAGCTCTAAGGTTAAAAGTATACTTTTTCACAAATACACCCCCATTAGGAAGCCTGTTTGAAGTTAATATTCTATAATCACCTGAATTTAAATTTATATTAATATTGTCATTACCTTTTATATTCTGATCTAAATTAAGGGTTTTATAAACTCCATTTTTTAATGTCGCTATAGATAGGTTTTGAAAGTATTTTAATTCTGATTGACTAACATTATTAATTATAACCTCTTGTGTAATTAATTTAGCCTTATCTTCTACTTTTATAAATCCGTTGTCATAATATTCTATGGCTAAATCAATTTCATTTATTCTGGCAGGTATTCCTATACTTCTACATATTGCAACAAACAAAATTTTCTTTGACATTAAGCTTCCAATCCCCGCATTAAGCAAAGCTACTGGTGTAGTATATAGTTCTTCGTATTCATATTCTTTAAGCTCTTTTATATCTTGTTCTACATAATTCCATATTTCTATAGGTTTTTTTACAAAACTTTCTTTTAAATTATTATTAAAATACTTTATTATAAACTCTCTGTAATTAGTTATGGATTCTAAATATATTCTAGGACAAAGTACATAGCTAAAATATATTTCTTTTGGATAATCTCCAGTAAATTCAACTACATTATTAATATGCCCAGTTAAAATATTAGCTTTACTATCTATATAATCTTTTTTCTTAAGGCAGCTTAATAAACTTATAGCTTCTTCAAATTTGTGGTTATTATAACTCCAGCGCAAGAATTCTAAAATTTCATTATAATTTTCCATGGAATCCAATAATATTTCTTTCATCTTAGAATTATATTTTTCTATATTATCT
>ERZ1463040.19-NODE-19-length-14433-cov-23.136667_pt1 | contig 14433 bp, 19 predicted proteins | sample MGYA00564473_ERZ1463040 | MGnify/ENA primary metagenome ERZ1463040 (study PRJEB39244, sample SAMEA3635133) | Helicobacter pylori | study: EMG produced TPA metagenomics assembly of PRJEB11511 data set (Assembly of a 5300-year-old Helicobacter pylori...
AGATATGCCTCCAATGCCAGGAGGAGATGTTTTCTATGTCTCAAGAGACATGATACCCATTGATAAGATTGATTTATTGTTGAAAGGAGGTGAGAAATAGTGGGAAAAGGTAAGAAATACTGGGAATTTAAGGCTAAAGCTACAAATGAGGCTGATTTATTCCTGTATATAGAAATAGCATCTTGGGGAGGTGGATATGCTGCACATTCGGCCCAAAGTTTCAAATATGAATTAGATGCACTTGGGAATATAGAAACATTAAACATCTATATCAATAGTCCTGGTGGTGATGTATTTGAAGGAAATGCCATTTATAATATGTTAAAAAGAAAAGCTAAATATTGTCAGGTAAATGTAGTTATAGATGCTCTTGCTGCAAGTATTTCAAGCGTAATTGCTATGGTTGGATATGTTAGTATGCCTAAGAATGCAATGATGATGATACATAGATCTTCATTAGGTTGTTATGGTAATGCGGATGATCTTGAAAAAGGAATTGCACTACTTAAAAAAATTGATATATCTATGAAACAAGCCTATTTAGATAAGTCTAACGGTAAGCTTGATGAAGTAACATTGGATGGAATGTTAAATAGTGGGGATACATGGTTAAGTGCACAAGATTGTTTAGATTATGGATTATGTGATGAGATACTAGAAGAAAAACAAATATCAGCTAAATATGATGATAAAGTCTTAAAGAACTATAAAAATGTTCCTAAGGCTTTTTCTTTTGATAATAAACCTATAACAGGCTTAAATTTAGAAGATAAGTCGGCAGAAAATATAAAAGATGATGAGATTGAGGTACTTATTAAAAGAATAAGTAATAAATTCAAATAAATTAGTGGAGGAATGTAAAATGAAAAATAGATATAAATTGCAACAAATGCTTGAGGGTGTAGCGGACGAATTAAAAACATCTAGTACAAAGCTTACGGAGATGTATGCAGATGCAAAAACAGATATTAAGGCAAGAACCGAACAAAAAGACACAGTAAAGGACTTGGAAGACAGATTCGACGGATTAAAAGCTCAAATGGATGATTTGGACAAGGCTGATAAAGAAAGATTAGATGCTCAAAATAAAGATAGAGTCTTAGGTATTGATCCAAAAGCTAAAGTCATAAATGCTAAAGCTGAGCTTATAAGAGCAACGATGGCAAACAAGCCAGTGAGCATGGAAGTTAAAGCAGTATTGGGGGATGACAATGCCACTGGTGGAGAAAAGCTATTGCCTAAAACAATGTCTAATGAGCTTTTAACAGAGCCATTTGTAAAAAATCCATTAAGAGACATATCAACTTTTACAAATGAGACAAACTTAGAAGTTCCAAAGGTTACATTTACACTAGATGATGATGATTTTATTGCTGATGCTGCAACCGCTAAAGAGCTTAAGGTTGATGGTGATGTAATCCAGTTCATAAGAAAGAAATTTAAAGTGTTTGCTCCAGTCTCTGAAACAATAATTAGAGGTTCAAATGCAAATCTAGTAAATACTGTCCAATTAGCTTTAGAAGGTGGACTAGCTGTTAAAGAAAAGAAAATAGCGTTTGCTGCTAAACCAAAAGTCGGAGAAGAACATATGTCTTTTTATGCTGTAGCAAGTGATGCTTCTACATTGATTAAAACTGTTACTGCAACTACTTTGTACAAAGCGATTAAAGCAGCTGTAGCTGATTTACATGAAGACTACAGAGAAAATGCTAAGATTGTTATGAGATATGTTGATTATATGGATATTGTTGAGGTTTTGGCAAATGGGAACGCTACTTTATATTCCGCACAACCTGAACAAATACTTGGGAAGCCAGCAATTTTCTGTGATAGTGCAGTTAATCCTATAGTTGGTAACTTTGCTTACTCTCACTTTAATTATGATGGAGATATGCCTTACGAGAGAGATAAAGACATAAAAACAGGTATCGAATGCTTTGTATTAACAGCATGGATTGATCACCAAATAAAATTAAAGTCAGCATTTAGAATAGCAAAAGTAACACCCTAGTGAGCCCCTAATACAAGAGGGGTTGCCTTACAGTAAAACAGAATTGGAAGTATTTACAGTGACACAATTAAAAGCTTTATCTGATTATTTGGCAATTGTATATGCTTCAAATGTGTTAAAGATTACACTGATAGATTCGATATTGGGAAAACAGAGGTATCTGCAAGCGTATCTTGAAGGATTAACATTGATAGAGCTTAAAAATATAGCAGATGTAAAAACAATAGTGGATTACTTAACTATGACAAAAATTAAATTGGTAGAAGCAATTCTAGCTACACAAGCGTAGGTGAAAAAATATGGAATTAGATGAACTGAAAGAATGGCTCAGGGTAGATGAAGAGGATGAAGATAAAACTTTATCCTCTTTGCTTCTTGTTTCAAAATCTATAATTAAACTAGGAACTGGACTTGCCCAAGAAGATATTGTGGATGATGAAGCGACTGCTGAACTTTATAAATTAGCACAAAAAATAATTATCACTAATTTTTATGAGGACCGCGGAGCTCCTGGAAAAGAAAATGTAGGGTTAACAAGTTTATATATGCAGCTTGAAGTTTATAAAATGAGTCTTAAATCGGTAATGCTATGAGTAATAAGCTTAAAGCGTCAGATTTAAATAAGAGAATAGATATATGGAGTAAATTAAAATTTAAAAATGAACTAAATGAAATAGACTATAAAGAAGCTAAGATAAAAACAATATGGGCATCAATCGTGCCACAGACTGGTTCATTACAAAAGACACAAGCCGAAACTGTATTAGCCAATACTACGCACAAGATAATAGTAAGATATGGAGCTGGTAAGGATATAAAAGAAAGTGACTTTATAATATTTAGAGGGAAGAGATTTGATATTAAGTTTATTTTAAACCCTTATTTTAAAGATGAAAAACTAGAAATTTTTACAGAACAGATTACGGAGTAGGTGATTAAGTAATGGCAGATGGATTTGATACACATGAATTAGATGATTTTGCAAAGGATTTATTGAGTTTAGCAAATGATAAGCTACCAAAGGAATCAAAGAAGTTTCTTAAAAAAAGTGCAACAAAATTAAGTAAAGTTCAAAAGAAAGACATTACTTCTTTAAATATTGGGCAACAGTGCTTTGTGATGAAAGATATAATTGCAAGGAGCAAAAGTGGAAAGGTGTATAAATACAACGGTAATTTAAGTTGTAGAGCATACAATGGACACCCTTTAGCTCATTTAATAGACCAAGGCTATATATTAAAAGGTGGTCGCCATCACGACGGGGTTGAAAGTTTTATAAAAGGATACAAATTTATAGATAAGGCACAACGAGAATTTGAACCCACACATTATGATGATGTTCAAAAGTTTATAGATGATATGCTTGATAAACATGGCTTATAGGAGGTGGTCAAAATTGTAACACTTATAGATATTAATAGAGCAATAGTAGATAACATCACATTAGCATTGTCAGATACAGGGTTTAAGGATGTAGAGTTTAGCAGCATGAGCATTGAAGAAGACATAATTCGCCCTAGTTTCTACCTAGATTTTGATAATAATAAAACAAATAGATTTAACTATAGTCTGAAGGAGCGTAATTTAAATATTAGGCTTTTTTATTTTGCCAAAACCAGGGATAACTCAAAATTTGAGCTTTTAAAAATACAAGATATTTTGGAAAATCTATTTTTGAAAGAGATTAAGATTACAGAGGATTTTTATTTTCCATCAGTAGAAGTTGAATTTGATGTAGACAAGAAAAATGGGTATTTAACTATGAATTTAGAACTATATAGCTTAGAAGAAATCGACTTTATACAAGCTATTACGGACAATGCCGAGCCTATGGAAACATTAGAAATTGATACAAAAATAAATTAGAAAGAAGGTTTAATATGACGATTCAACAGCCTAATATAGAAATTAATTTTAAACAAAGGGCCTTTAGTTTTATTCAAAGAAGTGCTAGAGGCAATGTTATTCTCGTAATTAAGGATGATACAAGTTTGACCTTTACTCAAAAGGTTTATAAGACCATTACGGAATTAGAAGTTGATAAAGATTTATATACTTCGGAAAACTTACAATATATAAAAGATGCAATGCTAGGTGGCCCATTTAAAATAACAGTAATTAGAGTAGCGGTAGCTGATACTTTTGCAAGTGCTTTAATATTAGCGGAACCACTTAACACTGGTTGGATAAGTTTTGTAGGTGGATTACCAGCAGACTATGATTCTTTAGCAGTATGGACTAAGCAAATGGCGGCTAAAAAGAAAACATTCATGTCTTTAGTTTTTAAACCTACTAATGCACCAGATAGCACAAATGTGCATGAATTTATGAATAGTAAAGTTGTATTTAATGATGATAGAAAAGAAGTAGCCGGTGACGGATTTATACCTACATTTCTAGGTTACTTAGCAGCGGCTAATGTGGAGCATGGGACAACCTATTTAGTTATGGCTAATTTAGCAAGCGTTACAATGCCGGCTGATGTAGATGCAGAGTTAAAATTGGGCAGAATGGTGTTAATAAACGATGAAAGTAAGGTTAAAAATGCACTAGGTATTAATTCACTTACAAAATTGAGAGAAGACCTCACAGAAGACTTTCAGTTCATAGAAACTATAGAAATAAATAATCTTATTTTAGATGATATAAAGAAAGAATTTAAAACTTTCATTGGAGCATATAAAAATATATATGATAATCAAATAATTTTCATAAGTGCTGTCAATACGTATTTTGGTCTTTTGGAAGATATGAATATCCTAGATAAAAATTTTGCTAATAAGGCTGATGTAAACGTGACAGCACAAAGAAAAGCATGGATAAACGTAAACCCCAAAGCAATTGATTGGGATGATACTAAAATTAAAAATATGGCATTTAAAAGACAATTATTTTTGGCTGCTAATATTAAAGAGCTTCAAAGCATGACAGATTTGAAATTCGATATTTCGCTAGCTTAAAATAAATAAAAAGGATGGGATATAATGAACAAAGGCAATTTAGTATTAAGTTCAAACGATGCGGAAATGTGGTTTGACGGTGAACCAGTGTGGGAACTAAGTAAAGCAAGTGCAAAAACAACTAAAGAAAATGATGATATAACATTTGTAGGAGATAAAACAACATATAAAAAAGGAAAAGGATATAAGGTAGAAGGTAGTTTTACTGTAAAAAAAATAAACTCTAGGATAACTAGAAAAGTGGCAAATTCAATAAAAACTGGTATAGACCTAGATACAAAAATTATAGCAAAAATGGCTAGAACAGATGGTAAAACAGAAAGAGTCGCACTAACTGGGGTAGATATTTCAGAATTAAATCTATTTGACTTAGAAGCCCAAGGCAATATGGAGCAAGAATTTCCTTTTACCGCAAATGATTTTGATTATTTAGATTTTATAGAATAATTTATTAAAGCGTCTTATATAGGTGCTTTTTTTATTAAAATAAATAAACAAAAATAATATAAAAAAGGATGGTATAAATATGAATACAAATAAATTAACATTAGAAGATTTTATAAAAAAAGCAACAGACAAATATAACAATAGAAAAATGGTTGTGGAATTAGAAGTTGAGGGAATGGGTGGAACAGTTACGTTTACTAGACCAACTGAAAATCAATTGCTAACTTACATGAGTAAAAGTAGTAAAGCGGTACAAGGAGAGGAAATAGACGGTAAAAGAAAAGTTACAGAAATGAATGTTAATTTAATGCTTGAAGCAAGTAGAGAATTGGTTTTTCACTCATGTGCATATTTAAAAAATATAGAGTTGCAAAAGTCTTTAGATGTTATAGAAGGCTATGACGTTGTTACTAGAGTTTTCGGTATAAATAAAACAATAGAAATTGCAAATCAAATTTCGGATGAATTTGGAGATCCAAAAGTAGAGGAAGAAATAAAAAACTCATTAGAGGTAGTGGAAAGCAACTAGGCGAACTATACTACGCTTCTTACTATCTCCAAAAAGGACATAATCTAAATTATCTGTTAAATTTAACAGAAATTGAAAAGATATTTTTTATTGAAAGTATGAATTTTGAAATAGAAAATAAAGTTGAATACGATAGGATTAGAATAAATGCAATACTTGGGAATAAATGAGGTGAGAATATGAGCAGAACTATAGCCACAATCTTAACTCTTCAAGATAGATTTTCACCGGGTATACTACGTGCAACTAGAAATACACAAGGCATGAGCCGAGAAATGAGAAATGCTAGTAACCAAACCGCTAAGATGGCTACTAAATTTACGAATAACATAAGTAAGATGGCTACAAAAGTTTTAAAATTTGGTGCATTGGCGGGCATTGGTGGTGCTGCGCTAATATTTAAGGTTGGCATAGAGGGCTTAAAAGAACTAGACGAAGCAAGCGCAAAAGTTAAGTCTATTGCGGGGTCAGCTTTGGAAAAGAAAGATATTAAAGCAGGACTTCTAAAGACCAGCAACGCAACAGGAATTAAAACAGGAGAGTTGGGAGATACGCAGTACAACGCTATTTCTTCTGGAATTAGTGCTAAAGATTCTTTAGCTGCTGCTATTACCTCTGCAAAACTTGCTAAAGCAGGCTTTACAGATTCCAATAGTGCATTAAAAGTATTAGCAAGTACAATGAATGTTTACGGATTATCGGGTCAAAAGGCAATGCGCGGTATAAGTGATAAAATGCTAATCGTGCAAAATTTAGGAGTGACCACAGTAGCAGAACTAGCCGAAAGTATGGGTTCAGTAACCCCGATAGCAAAGGCTGCCGGTGCATCAATAAATGAATTAGATGCAGGTATGATAGCTTTGACGAAAAACGGGATAAAAACCGATGAAGCTGCGGTTCAGTTAAAGGGAATGTTTACAAGTATAATAGCACCGTCAAAAGAATCAGCAGACATAGCGAAAAATTTAGGTTTAGAATTTAATGCAGCGGCCTTGAAGTCAAAAGGATTTGCAAAGTTCATGGCAGATGTTAGACAAAAAACTGGGGGAAGTACAGAGAAAATGGCAGGATTATTTGGGAATGTAAGAGCACTAACAGGTGCATTAGTCCTAAGTGGTTCGGGATTTAAAGACTTTAACAACGGATTATCAGCATTAAAAAATAGTAGTGGAGCAACAGATGCAGCCTTTGAAATAATGGAAAATACAATAGGCTCTAAATGGGAAAAATTAAAAAATAGATTTAAAAATGGTGCAACCTCAATCGTAGATACACAGAGTGGCGCAATGGGTAAAGTTGCAGATAGTTTAATAAAGTGGATGGATGATAACCAGGCAAATGTGGAAAGATGGGCAAACAACATAGGCGTAGGAATAACAAAAGCAGTTACAGAAATTAAAAAAATAGTTGGTTTTTTAGCAGAACATAAAGAAACAATAATTAATTTCGGTCTTGCATTTGCTAGTTTCGCAATAGGAATCAAAGTAGCACAAGGCTTACGTACTGTAATGCTTCTATTAAGGAGCGCAATAGTATTAACCAGTGGAGCGCTAGCGGTAACACCGTTTGGATGGGTCGTTATCGGAGTTACATTATTGGTAGCAAGCTTTGTATTAGCATATAAAAATAGTGCGAAATTTAGAGAGGGTGTAGCAAATTTAGTTGTAAGGTTAAAAGAGTTTGGAAGCTATGTAATGACTAATATAGTGCCTGCTTTATTAGATATGGCAAGCACGGTTAAAGACAAAGTTATGGAAGCTTTTAATTTTTTATATCCAATTATATCAAATTTTGTTACTGGTGTTTTAACGCCACTAGTTGGATTTTTGAGTGGTGTTCTTAAACCTATTTTCGGAGTGGTATTCTCTTACATTTTAGATGTTGTAAAAAGTAAATTTAATATGATCAAAGGAGTTGTAGAGGGCGCAATTAAAGTATTTGGTGGCATAATACAATTCGTGACTGGCGTTTTTACAGGAGATTGGAGTAAGGCTTGGGAAGGCGTAGTTAATATATTTAGCGGTATATTTGGAGGCATTAAAAGCATTTGCGAAGGTATTTTGAATGGAGTAATAAATAAAATAAATCTAGTTACTGGATTAATGAGTAAAATACCAGGTATAGAAATTGGGAAGATTGGCAATGTGGGCGTAGAGGATAAGGGCACAAAAGTAAAAGCAATAACAAAACCGAAAGTATATAATGTAAAAAATAATTTTGGTTTAAATATACCAAAGCGTGCTAAAGGTACAAGTTTTGCGCAAGCCGGACTTACGCTTATGCATGAAAAAGGCGGAGAAATTAGAAGAGCAACTAGTGGCGAAACTATAATACCCGCCGATAAGTCAAAACAATTAATAGATAAATACAATAATAAAGATGGAATAAGTGTACAAGTAATAATACAAGGCAATGTTATAGGCAATGAGGATTTTGCAAACTATGTAGGAGACACAATATTTGGTAAGGTCAAACTGGCATTAACAAACATGTAAAGAGTGGTTTTTATAATCACTCTTATTTTAATTAAAGTAGGTGATTATAATAGCAGATATTTATGTTTGTAAAATTGATAGAAAAAAGGTTTGGCAGTTTCCGACTTTACCCGAGGAGTTCCCAGTTATAAGTTTACCTTCAAAAAATGAAGAATTTTCAACTTTTAATAATGGAGACTTTAATCTCTTGAATGGGGTTGGACTTATAACTTTTAGCATGGGATTTATGTTACCCCTTCATCAATATAATTTTAATAAATGTGACTTTAATAATACACAAAATATAATCAATTTGTTAATGACAAGTCAAATCGAGAAATTCCCAATACGAATTATTTTCAGAGGAAACGAGAAACAATCGGATATTTCAGCCACCGCAGGAAACGATGATTTTTCAAATATTTTAGTTTCTGTAGAAAAATTCGAGTATTATTTTGACAAAAATTTAGATGTAGTTTTTCAAGGTGAATTTAAACAATATCGGGCGGTGAAATGATGAAATATGAATTAAGGGTACTGGCAGGCGGTGGGAAATGGATTGATGCTTTACCTCATAGCAACTCTATATCTTGGGGAAGTGATAAAGATACTTTAGGCGTAGAACTAAGTTTTACAAGTTTATTCGACTTAACAGAAGGTAACACCCATGTGAAGTTTAAAATAAATGATAGACCTACTTTTAGTGGTGTTATTGTTAAGAAATCTAAAAATAAATCAAGTTTTAATTATACCAGTTTCGATTTTTCCTGGTATTTAAATAAAAACGAAACAATTATTCAATTTAATAAAATATCCGCTGGTGATGCAATTGAACAACTTTGCAAAAAGTTCGGGATTAAGTGTGATGTAGTTAAAATAGATTACACAGTACAAGAAGCTAAGAAAGTTACCGTAAAAACTAAAGTGGATAAAACTATTAAATTAAAGAGCGGTAAAACTAAAGTGGCCAAAAGGGTTGTTAAAACTAAAATAACTACGCTTATAAATAAGATTTATAAAGATGTCACTTTAAGCGCGATAATAGAAGATATTTTAGAACAAGCGGAGTTAGAATTAGGCATAAGATTTATCAAGGAAATGATAGGAGATATTCTTTATATCAGAAAAAAAATAGAATATAAAATATTTCCAACCTTTTTATTAGCTGGCGACTTAACTGTAAATTCTAGCATTGAAAATATGAAAAATAAAATACTTGTAGTTAGTTCAGATGAAAAAAACAATAAAATTTTAGCAAGTGTAAGTGATCCGAAGAACATTAAAAGTTATGGAAGTTTTCAAGAAGTCATAACTGTTGAGCAAAAAGATGAAAGCAAAGCTAAGAATATAGCAAGTAACTTCTTAAAAGCTAATAATAAAATTTTCAAAGACACAACTTTAAATTTAATAATTTTAGATGGCGGTGAAGAAATAAGAGCCAATAGATCTGTAGGAATTAATATTAAAAGCATGGGCTTAGGCGGTTGGTATAATATTAAAAGTTGTTCAAATAGCTTGGAAAATAATCAGCAAAAATGCTCATTAACTTTAGAGTGGTAGGAGGTAACCGTGGACTATGCAGTAGCGTTTGCAAAGGAATTAAAGGCAAGGAATAACGTAAAAAGAATAGGAAATATAATTGGAGAGGTTATATCTCTAAGCCCTCTTAAAATTGGGATTCTAGGTAATGAAATAATGTTAGACAAGACTAATTGCTTTATATGCAATAATTTAAAAGAAAAAATAGAAAGAAAAGCTACGCTAAAAATAGATGGATATAGTATAGGAGATACCAACGCAACTGTTACATTTAAAGATATATTAAAAATCAATGATAAAGTACTTATTATTTCAGATGCCGAAGGCCAATATTTCTTTATTGTAGACAAAGTTGAGGTGATATAAGTGGATAGTATTTTACCGACTATAGACATAGAGGAAGAAGTTATTTTAGAGGATTCCGGTATAGTAACAGAAGAAATTACTGCCATTGTAAGAGGCAAAAGTTTCAAATTTGACTTTGTAGCCGGTGACTTCATAACAAAAGATGGGAAAGTCGAAGAATTGACAGGAATAGAGTCTTTAAAAATATGGATAGTTAAATTATTAAAAACTGAAAAACATAAATTCAAAATTTATAAAACAGGTGAAATTGATGTATATGGAATTACTCTAATGGACTTAGTTCATTCAGATAATCCATATTTTTTTATTAAGTCAGAAATTCAACGAGAAATCAAGGAAGAACTTTTAAAAAATACAGAGATATTAAGTGTTAGTGATTTTATTTTTACAAGAGAAAAAAGAACGCTTGCGGTAGCATTTACTGTAAATAGCATATATGGTCTAGCAGAAAGTAAGGTGATGTTTTAAATGAATAATACTGCAGAAATAATACAATCTAGATTATTGTCTAATATAAATTCTGAATATGACAAAACAGAAGGTGGTTTTTTTTATGATGCTGAAATGCCAGTATCTATTGAACTAGAAAAATCTTATAAAGAACAAGAGAGCATATTTGACAAAGGATTTGCGGACACAGCCACAGGTACAGACCTAGAAAGAGTAGTAGCTAGTTGCGGTATCGTTAGAAAGCCTGCTACAAAAGCAACATCCGTAGTTATTATAACAGGTACAATAGGAGCGGTAATTTTAAAAGGCGATAAGGTAGCCAGCGATTCAATTAATTTTATTTTTACGGAGGACAAAATAATAGATGCTACTTTACGAGTGTCTGTAAATGTAGAATGCGAAATCGAAGGGGTTATTGGCAATGTTCCCGTAGGTGCTATTAAATATTTTCCAATTACATTAGCGGGCTTAGTAAGTGTAGCAAACACCAATAATATTAGTAATGGCTATAATGCAGAATTAGACAAAGATTTAAGGATAAGGTATTACGAGTACGTTAGAACCCCAGCTACTAGTGGAAATAAGTGGCACTATAGAAATTGGGCGAAAGAAGTTACAGGAGTAGGAGATGCAAAGGTATTTCCGGTGTGGGCTGGTAATGGCACTGTAAAGGTAGTTATTATAGATAATAATAAGCAAGGAGCCAGCAAAGAATTAATAGACAGGGTAATTGCACATATAGAAGATGTGAGACCTATAGGAGCGATAGTAACAGTTATAAGTGCTATAGAAAAAGCTATAAATATAACTGCTAAAGGGACACTTGCTAATGGCTATAATATATCTAATATCCAACAAGAGTTTTTAAAAATATTAGATAATTATTTAAAAGATATTGCTTTCGAAGATACTTATCTAAGTTATGCAAAAACAGGGAATATACTTCTCAATACTCCAGGGGTGTTAGACTATTCAGGCTTAAAAATAAACAATGGAATATCTAACATTGGATTGCAAGATGAAGAAATACCAATAATAGGTACTGTAGAATTGGGGGTGTGATAATTGTACCCAGAAAGTATAGATAAATTTACAGAAAAGCTTAATAAACTTGAAAATAATACTTATGTAATCGAGGAAGAAGTAACTCTTGCAAATGGAATATATGAAGGTGAACTGGAACATGACAATGTGAGTTTACCTTCTATTTCTGTTTATGCTGGGAGTAAATTGACTGGAGATAAAATAGAAAACTTTATCTTATCTACTCCATCAAAATCCCCTTGGAAAAATGAAATTAAGATATTTTCCAATATGAATAAAGTATATATAACTTATCAAACTCAAGGAGATACAGTAGAGGCAGAGGACATAAATAAGGTACAGGAAAGTATTGTTAATACTCAAACAGATGCAATAAGTTATAAATCTAGCAACAATTTAGAGGTAGGCAATTTAAAAGTCAGAGCTACAAATTTAGAAAATAATAAATCAGAAAAAACTTATGTGGATATTGAATTAAATAAAAGATATTTAAAAGAACAGGTATTTACTAGAGAAGAAGTTCTGCAAAAAATAAAAGATGTAATAGGGGTTGCACCTGATGCATTAGATACTCTACAAGAAATAGCAAAATCACTTAATAATGACGCTGATTTTGCAGGCACTATTACTAAAGGATTAGCAACAAAAGTAGATAAATTAGCAGGTAAACAACTAAGTACCGAGGATTATTCTACAGTAGAAAAAGAAAAACTTGCAGGTGTAGAGCAAGGAGCAAATAAGTATATTCATCCCGTCTCACATTCAGCAGATATGATAGTAGATAATGAAAATAGAAGATTTGTTAAAGATACTGATAAAAATAATTGGAACACAGTTGCTGAAAAATCTGATAAGTCACATAAACATAATTTAAATGATTTATCCGAGAAAAGCTATAATTCATTATCTGATAAACCAACTGCATTACTTGCTAATGGTGGTAATGCTGATACTGCTACTAAGTTTTTAGAAATAGATACTCGAAGTACAAATGAAAATCCTCAATATTATATGACGATAGGTAAAGGTATTATTTTTGAGTTCAAAAATAGTACTACCATTGGATTAAGTGCAATATTTCCAGAAGCATCTTCATATTCAGAAGTTTCAACATACATTTCATGGGGAGACCCTTCAGGTGGCTATCCATTTCAATTGGCTGTTAACAATATGGGAATGTATTATCGAATTGGTACAGGAAGAACTACTTGGGGAGTGTGGAATAAGGTGGCAAGAGCCTCAGATATTCCAACAAATTTACCTGCTAATGGGGGTAATAGTGACACCGTAGGAGGTAAAACTTTTAATTGGAATGGTAAAGAAGGACAACCTCCTTGGTTGTGGGGAGGCAGTGATTCTACAAATATGTATGTATATAATCCTAGTAATTTTAATGTTAATAGTGCTAAAAATTCTGATACTGTGGACGATAAACATGCTAGTGATTTTATGCACAAAGGCCCGGTAACATGGAATGACCTAAAGGGGGTGTAAGAAGTGTATGGCTCTATAAAGTATGGAACAAACAATTACGCATCTGAAATAAGCACAGAAGATGAACAAATAAAACCTTATATCCCTGATTTGATGAAATATTTGCCATTATACTATAAGCCCTCAAAGGTTATGCGGAATGTTCAAGAATCAAACGCAAAAGAAATTGCCAGATTAAATTTTTCTCAAAAAGATTTATCGAAGCAATTATACGTAGATACTGCAACTTGGGGCCTACATAGATATGAGAAGGATTTAGGAATTGAAATAGATTTAAATAAAAGCTATGAGGACAGAAGAGAAATCATAAAAGCCAAAAAAAGAGGGTCAGGAACAGCTACTAAAAAAATGATAAAAAATACCGCTGAAGCTTTTAGCGGCGGAGCGGTAGAGGTAATAGAGCATCCACAAGATTATTGCTTTACTGTTAAATTTATAGGGATTAGAGGTATTCCTAAAAATATGGCAAGCTTTAAAGAAATGCTAGAAACTATAAAGCCAGCACATTTAGGATACGATTTTGCTTATAGCTATACAGTGTGGGATAAAGTTAAAGAACTAACATGGGATAAAGCAAGCCAAAAAACTTGGGATGAATTAAGAGTTTATGAATAGGAGGATTTAAATTGAAAACAACAGGAAATTATGGATTAAGAAAGCCTGATGGGGATGAAACTATAAATATAGATGATTTGAACTTTAATGCAGATGTAATTGATAAAAATTTAAAATCGGTTGAGTCGCAATCGGCGGATAATACTCAACAACTTGCTACTAAAATGGAGAAACAAATTAAAGATGATTCTACAACTAAAAAATATGAAATGGGTATAAAAGGTGGTCTTTTATACTACAGGGAGGTGTTATAGTGGCAGGAGAAATATTTATTGCAGATAAAGATACTTTAGATTCTGTAAAAGCGGACACTAATGCATTAAAATCAAGTTTGGCGACAATAAATGCTGACACAGATGATTTACAAACTAATATGGCTTCTGTAAAATCAATAGGGGCATCTACTAATTCAAATGAAACAACTCATTACAATGCAGTTACTGCACAAGTAGCTACAGTAAAGTCAGATACTAGATCGGAAGAGCGTCGTGTAGGGAAAGAGTG
>ERZ1463040.20-NODE-20-length-14270-cov-12.412733_pt1 | contig 14270 bp, 15 predicted proteins | sample MGYA00564473_ERZ1463040 | MGnify/ENA primary metagenome ERZ1463040 (study PRJEB39244, sample SAMEA3635133) | Helicobacter pylori | study: EMG produced TPA metagenomics assembly of PRJEB11511 data set (Assembly of a 5300-year-old Helicobacter pylori...
TAATTATAGATCAAGAAAAATATAAAGAAGAAACTAAAGAAGAACAAAAAAAATATGGATTCATTTCTGTATCTATGGGAGAGGGAATAGAACATATTTTTAAAGACTTAGGAGTAGACTATATTATACCAGGTGGCCAAACCATGAATCCTAGTACAGAAGAAATAGTAAAAAGTATAGAAAAGGTAAATGCAGAAAATATATTTATATTGCCAAACAATAAAAATATAATTATGTCAGCAACTCAAGCCGCGGAGCTTTCAGAAAAAAATGTTGTTGTTATACCTACAAAAAGTATACCACAAGGTATAACTTGTGTTACTATGTTTAATCCTGATGGAGATGTAGAAGAAAACTTAGAAGTTATGAAAGAAAGTATTGAATCTGTTATATCAGCATCTATAACTTATGCTGTTCGTGATACTGAAATGGATGGTATTGAAATAAAAGAAGGAAATATACTAGGTCTTGTTGAAGGTAAAATTAAAGAAGTTGGTAGTGAGATATACGACGTTAGCGAAAAATTGTTAGAAAAGATAGTTGACGCGGATAAATCGCTTATAACTCTTTTTTACGGAGCAGACTGCACAAAAGAAGAAGTAGAAAAGTTTGCTTTAAAATTAGAAGGTATATATGAAAATATAGACATCCAATTTTATGAAGGAAAACAGCCCTTGTATTATTTCATAATTTCTGTAGAATAATTTAAAAAGCCTACGGGCTTTTTTTGCTATGAGGTGTTATTTGTGAATCTTTATAAAGATATAGAAGAATTAAAAGGAGTTGGCGCTAAAACAAAAGAAAATTTAAATAAATGTGGTATATTCACGGTTATGGATCTTTTATTATATTTCCCAAAGACTTATGAGTTTGTAAACAATGAAACCTTATGGAGTGAAAACTTTGAAAAAGAAAAACTAGTATTAACTTGCACTTTTAAAGGAGTTAAAAGTCATATTAAGACTAGAACAGGTAAACATCTTATTACCTTAAATTTTAGCTACAAAAATATGAAAGTTATAGCGAAGTGGTTTAATCAACCATACATAAAAACAAAGTTTAACATTGACGAAGAATATGTACTTTTTGGAAGCTATAAAAAGAGTGGAGATATTTTAGAAATTACTAATCCTCTTATAGGAAGTAAAGAGCTTAAAACTGGAAATATTATATCCAAATATATACTTCAGGACAAATTGACTAATAAAATTATATTGAAATTGATAAATAGTGTCTTAGATAATATAGAAATAAAAGAAAATTTACCACAAGATTTATTGCAAAAACATAATTTTATGTCCTTAGATAGTTCTATTAGAAACATACATTTCCCAAAAAATATGGAAAGTTTAAATAAAGCTAAAGAAAGGCTGAAATTTCAAGAGCTTTTTACTTATTCCTTAAAAATATTAATGTTAAAGAAAAAACTTCAGTTTAATACAAAGGGGATAGCTTTTAAAATGGATGAATCCTTAACTAATCTAAAAGAAAGTTTACCATTTAAACTTACAAAAGCTCAAAGTAGAACTGTGAGAGAAATTCTTATAGATGAAAAAAGAGCTTATCCAATGAATAGGTTAGTACAAGGAGATGTAGGAAGTGGGAAAACTATAATTGCCATAATAGCAATGTTTAATGTAGTCAAAAATAATTATCAAGCAATATTTATGGCTCCTACTGAGATTCTTGCAAATCAACATTATAAAGAATGTAAAGACATATTAAATAAATTTGGTATTGAAATAGAACTACTTACTGGAAGTACATCACCAAAGGAAAAAGAAAGAATTAAAAAAGATCTAAAAGAAGGTAAACCAATGATAGCAATAGGTACACATGCTTTAATCGAAGAAGATGTAAAAGCCTTGAAGCTAGGTATCATAATAACAGATGAACAACATAGGTTTGGAGTACATCAAAGAAGTAAGCTTATAAATAAAGAAGAAACTGCAGATGTGTTAGTAATGACAGCAACTCCGATACCTAGGACTTTATCACTATATTTATATGGAGACTTAGATGTTTCAATTATAGATGAACTGCCTCCTGGGAGACAAAAAATAGATACTGTTTTTTATAATCAAAAACAAAGAGGGCTAGCTTATAAATTTTTATTCGAAGAAATAAAAAAGGGACGTCAAGCTTATATTGTATGTCCACTTATAGAAGAAAATGAAAAATTAGCTCTTAACTCTGTAAACAAATTATATGAAGAGTTAAAACAAACATATCTGAATAAGGAAACTGTAGAGATACTTCATGGAAAAATGAAACCATTAGTAAAACAAGATATAATGACTAAGTTTAAAAATGGAGAAGTATCTGTTTTAATTTCAACTACGGTTATAGAAGTTGGGGTAAATGTTCCTAATGCTACAGTAATGATTGTAGAAAACGCTGAAAGATTTGGTCTATCTCAGCTTCATCAACTAAGGGGAAGGGTTGGAAGAGGAACTTATAAATCATATTGTATGCTTATAGGGGAAGCTAAAAGTAATACAACTAAGAAAAGAATGATGACTATGGTAGAAAGTAACGATGGGTTTTATATAGCGGAGCAAGATTTAAAATTAAGAGGGTCTGGAGAGCTATTTGGAATTAAACAACATGGAGAGACGGGACTTATATTGGCTGATATAATGGAAGATATAGAATTATTTAAAATAGCTAATAATGAAGCACACCAAGTTATAAATAGCAATCTTTATATAAATAAACTACTGATAGAAGAAATAATGAGTTACTTAGAAAGTAGTTCTAAATATATTTGTTTTAATTAATATAAAAACTTTGTATATTATAAATTCCTATGGTAAAATGTATAAAAGTAATTTTGAGGAGGATGGCATATGAGAATAATAGCTGGTGTAGCAAGGGGAAGAAAGTTACTTGCTCCTGTTAACCTAGATACAAGGCCAACTTTAGATAGAGTAAAAGAGGCCATGTTTAGTATGATACAATTAAGAATCCCAAATGCCACAACACTAGATGTTTTTGCAGGTACTGGCAGCTTAGGTTTAGAAAGCATAAGTAGAGGTGCGAAGGAATGTTATTTAATAGATAAAAGTCCTGTAACCTTTCCTTTATTAAAACAAAATGTAGAAAATTTAAAGTTTCAAGATAAGGCATATTGCCTTAATATGGATTCTTATGAAGCCTTAAAAAGGCTCGGTAAATCTGAAAATAAATTTGATGTGATATTTATAGATCCACCTTACATGAAAGAGATGATACCTAAGGCCATAGAACTCGTACATAGTAACAGTTTACTTGCTAAGGGAGGGCTTATAGTAACAAAGATTGATAGTCAAGAGGAAATATATGAAGGCAATGGCTTTATAATACTAAAGGATCATAGAAGATACGGAAATACAACTATATGTTTTTATGATTATAAGGAGGACTAAGCCCATGAGAAGAGTTGTTTATCCGGGGAGTTTTGACCCTATAACAAATGGACATTTGGATATAATAAAAAGATCCTCTGAAGTATTTGATGAAGTTACGGTTGGAGTTTTAGTTAATGTTGATAAAAAAGGGCTTTTTGATATTGAAGAAAGAGTAGAACTTATAAGAAAAGTTGTTAAACCATATAAAAATGTCAAAGTAGATAGTTTTGATGGTTTGTTAATAGACTTTATGAAAGAAAAAGATATTAAAGTAATTGTTAAAGGGTTAAGGGCATTTTCAGATTTTGAATATGAATTTCAAATGGCACTTATGAATAATAAATTAGATTCATCTATAGAAACTGTTTTTATGATGACAAATGCAAAATATTCTTACTTAAGTTCTTCTTCAGTTAGACAAGTAGCTAAGTTTGGTGGATGTATAAAAGGATTAGTTCCGGACGAAATAATATCTACAATAGTAGAAAAAGCTAAAATATAGGAGTGATTTAAATGGACGTTATTCAATTATTAGAATATCTTCAAGAAATAATAGATAGTGCGTCGAAAGTTCCCATTACTGGAAAGATAGTACTAGATAAAAAGGAAATGCTAGAGGTAATTGATCAAATAATAAATTATATGCCAGATGAATTTAAAAAAGCTCAATGGGTTTTAAGCGAAAAAGAAAGAATTCTTGCAGAAGCTAGGGAAGAGTATGACAATATAAAGGGTCAAACTGTAGAGATGATGAAAAAACAGGTAGAAAATCATGATATAACAAAAGAAGCTAAAATAAAGTCTCAAGATATAATAGCTGTAGCTCAAAGAGATGCTAAGTCCATAAGGCTCGGTGCAAGGGATTATGCCGATGAAGTATTATGTCAATTAGATGAAGAGATGAAAGAAAATAGCAAAAAAATGATGGAAAATGTAAAAAAAGATGTAGAAGATTTTATGAAAAACCTGTCTGAAGATTTATCACAAAACTCATCTACAATAAGAGAAAATATAAAGGAATTAAGAAACATCAAATAATTTTTTTGAAAAATAGTGTGCAAAGTAAATAAAGAGTAATAATAAAATAGGAATATAGCTTTTAAAACTTATAGTTAGAGGAGTCTTATTCGAAAAAGTAAAAAGTGTTCTATCATTTAAAAATAATAAGGATACAAGGGTTATAATGAAACTTATAACACCTTGAATTACTTTTCTTATGACGTATTTAATTATTGAAATTTCCTTGTATTTATGTGTGAAGGAATGAATTTGAGCTATTATTGCAAGCCCACTAAAGGCACATAAAAAACTAATAAAACATAGGCTTAAAACATAATTTATATTTCCTTTAGATAAAAGATAACAGCCGTTTGTAACTTCTATTAAACCTAAAATGATTCCACTTAAAGCGTTTTTTGGTAAAGAAGACTCCATATATATTTTATTTAAAACAATGTTGAAGACAACATTGTTTTTTATTATAGCTAAAATAACAGAGAATATTACAACATAAGATCCGATGTTAAGCGTTGTGGCTATTGCATTTTCTATAGAAGATTTAAGCACCATTCCTAAATTGTTATTTTTACTTGCCTTAATAGTTTTAACCTTTAATTTTGACACAGGTTCTTTATATTTATGTTTTAAAATAATAGCCATAAAAACACAAGATAAATAATTAGAAAAAAGTAATAGGTAACCAGCTCTTGTATTTCCAAGCATAGATGTTCCGACAGATCCTATTAAAAAAAGCGGACTAGAATTTGAAGCTATACTTATTAGCTTAGAAAGCTCTGATGAATTTATGTTACCTAAGTCGTACAATTCACAGCTATATTTTGCACCTAAAGGGTAACCGCATAACATGCTAATGATTAGAGCAAAGCTAGCTTCTTTAGGTAATCCCAGGGGCCTCGAGATTAAGGGACCAAGGAATGTTGAATAAATATTTACTCCATCATAAGCAACTAGAATATTAGTTATAATTATAAATGGAAATAAAGATGGAAATAAAGATGTGAAAAAGAGCTTGGCACCATTTATAGAAGCGTCTATGCATAAAGTTGGATTTAAAATAAAGTTAATTATAAAATAAGTTAGTATTATTGTCATCAAAATATTTACCTTATTGTATTTTAATAAGTAAAACAATAAAATGATAATCAAAACTATAGTTATAAATAAAAGAAATTTCACAATCATTCCTCCAATAAATAAAAGCATTGAGATAGTATAGCATGTCGATGGTACATCATACTAAAAAGTATATTGAAGGATGTGAAGGAATATTAACAAAATAAGTATATTTATTTAATTATTATAGGGCTTTTAAAATAATCTTCATTATATCTTATAGAAGGATTTAGTATACTGTATGCCTTAGTGCTTTGTAAATCTAATTCTAACATTGGACATAAACTTTTAGGAAGTTTTGTATATATTTGAAGTGAGGAAGTGTTTTTGATTTTTTTTAGAAGCTCAGCTCCTTTATCATTAAAAGCCAAAACACGTATATAACTTGGATCACTTCTTCTTAAATTATCAATAGAATAGTTTTCAAATCCAATAAAATACTGGCACAATAACCGATTTATTCTTGTGGAAGCATATCTTTTACTTTTCATTTTAGAAAAAGATTCTTCATAAGTAGAGCTATCCCATAAACTTTTATATATTTTATTGTATAATCCTTCAGAAGCTTCTGGAATTTGCTTTAAAGAGTTATTATCTGTTAAGGCTTTATATTTTATAAAAGGGAATATATTCTCCATTTGAGGAAATGTATAATTGTCTTTGATTAAAGTTTCTATAAGGGTGTAAGACGATTTTGGTAGATGATTTTTAAGTAATGTTAAGTCATCTGAAGTTTTAAGATGATTTCTTATGGAGGTTGCGCTAGAAAAACTCGCATTTAAACCTTCATCGTTGTAATTTGAACCAAGCCTTTTAATGGTAAAAGGCTCTATAGTACTATCTAGTGAATATAAAGCTTTTAAATATTCTATAGCTAATATATTATTTGAAGAGCTTAAAAGGTTTGTTATAAAGTCTATAGTATACATTGGAAAGTTATCAGTAATATATTCAGTTAGAGCTAGAGATCTTGCTTTTGCAAAGGCAAGTCCGTAAGATAGCTTAGATTTAAGCAAAGACTTATATGCATGAGGCTCATTGCAAAGAATAGATGCTATAAGTTTTAAGGGCTCGATATCACCAACTTCACTTCCAAAACTTAAATAATCAACTATTCCTAAAGAATTTAATATTTGAGCAGAGCCCTTTGCAAAAAATTCTGCTGATGAAAGGCTAAATATTACAGGAAGTTCAATTACAAGGTCTATTCCGTTTGAAACAGACACCTTTGACTTATTCCATTTATCAATATAAGAGGGTAGACCTCTTTGGACAAAGTTACCACTCATTATAGATATGAGATAATCACAATTTAATTCTTTTTTAGTTTTCTCGATGTGAAGTTTATGGCCGTTATGCAATGGATTATACTCAGAGATAATAGCAGCTACTTTCATAAAAAGACCTCCTTTGGTTTAATAAAATTTTATTAAAAAGTGATATTAATAAAATAATTTTGCAATAAAGATAAAAAACTATCAAACTAAAGTCAATATAGACTTTAAAAATAACTCAATCTATAGTATTATACTATAGAGAAATACATATTGAAACTTCAACTTATATTTTAAAATTTCAATATATAATGCTTTAGAAAAAAATTATTGTTGGAGTTTATAAAAAGTATATTAAAAAAGCAGCCTTAATTAAATGAGAGGAGAAATGAGCATGGAATTTATGAAGAACATATGGGAATCTGCAAAGTCAGATAGAAAAAAAATAGTTCTTCCAGAAGGCGATGAAGATAGAACACTTATCGCCAGTGAAAAAATCAATAAAGAAGGTCTTGCAGATATTATATTAGTTGGTAGCAGCATTATAATAAAAGCAAAAGCAAAAGTTTTAGGGGTGGACATAGAGGGTATACAAATAGAGGATCCTGAAACATCATCTAATACAGATAAATATGCGGAAGAATTTTATGAACTAAGGAAAAAGAAAGGCATGACTAAAGAAAAGGCCTTAAAAATAGTAAAGGATCCCCTTTACTATGGTACAATGATGGTTAAGATGAATGATGCTAACGGCATGGTATCAGGTGCTATACATACTACAGGAGACCTTTTAAGACCGGGACTTCAAATAATAAAAACAGCGCCAGGGGTATCGGTAGTATCTAGTTTTTTCATTATGATGGTTCCAGACCATAATTACGGTGATGATGGAATGTTAATATTTTCAGACTGTGCGGTTAACCCAAACCCAACAGCAGATGAATTAGCTGCTATAGCTATAGCTACAGCTGAAACAGCAAAAAAATTATGTAAAATAGAACCTAAGGTTGCCATGTTATCTTTTTCAACTATGGGAAGTGCTGAACATGAATTAGTTGAAAAGGTAAGAAATGCTACACAAATTGCAAAAGATAGAAGACCTGACCTAGATATAGATGGAGAGATGCAACTTGATGCTGCTATAGTTCCTAAAGTTGCTAATCAAAAAGCTCCAAATAGTAAGGTGGCAGGAAATGCTAATGTACTTATATTCCCAGATTTACAATCAGGAAATATAGGATATAAGCTAGTTCAAAGATTTGGAAGGGCAGAAGCTATAGGACCTATATCTCAAGGATTCGCAAAGCCTATAAACGATTTATCTAGAGGATGTAGCTCTGAGGATATAGTAAATGTGGTGGCTTTGACTGCGGTTCAAGCTCAAACAAGTAAGTAAATAAAATTATTAGTGTTTAAAACGAAAGGGGAAAATCAAATGAAAGTATTAGTTATTAATTGTGGAAGTTCATCATTAAAATATCAATTAATTGATATGACAAATGAGAAATCTTTAGCTCAAGGATTAGTTGAAAGAATTGGTATTGAAGGATCAATATTAACACAAAAGGTAGAGGGTAGAGATAAGTACATTGTTAAAGAGCCTATGAATGACCATAAAGATGCAATTAGTATAGTATTAAATGCCTTAGTTAACAAAGAAAGTGGAGTTATAAGCAGCATGGATGAGATTAATGCTGTAGGTCATAGAGTTGTTCATGGTGGAGAAAAATATTCTAAGTCAGTAATTATAGATGAAACAGTTATGAAAGAACTTGAAGAGTGCGCAAAACTTGCACCACTTCATAACCCACCAAATATAATTGGAATAAACGCATGTAAGGACCTTATGCCACAAACTCCTATGGTAGTAGTATTTGATACTGCATTCCACCAAACTATGCCTGAAAAAGCATATATGTATGCATTACCATATGAACTATATAAAGAGAATAAAATCAGAAAATATGGTTTCCACGGAACATCACATAAATATGTTTCAAAAGTAGCAGCAGAATGTATGAACAAAGATTTAAAAGATATAAAGATGATAACTTGCCATTTAGGTAATGGAGCTAGCATTGCGGCTATTAATGATGGAGTATGCGTTGATACAAGCATGGGATTCACTCCACTTGCAGGTATAGTCATGGGAACAAGATGTGGAGATATAGACCCTGCAATAGTTACATATTTAATAAAGGAAGTTGGTTATTCTGTAGAAGAGACTAACAATATATTAAATAAAAAATCAGGTGTTCTAGGTTTATCAGGAGTAAGCAGTGACTTTAGAGATATTGAAAATGCAGTGAGTGAAGGTAACAAAAGAGCAGCTTTAGCATTAGATGTATTTAATTATAGAGTTAAACAAACAATAGGGTCTTACGCAGCATCAATAAGTGGACTTGATTGTCTTGTATTTACTGCAGGACTTGGTGAAAACTCACCTGACACAAGAGAAGCAATCTGTGATGGATTAGAATTTTTAGGAGTTAAAATAGATAAAGAGAAAAATAATGTAAGAGGTAAAGTTACTGAAATAAGTGCATCAGATTCAAAAGTCAAAGTTTTTGTTATACCTACTAACGAAGAACTTATGATAGCAAGAGATACAAAAGAACTTTTGAACAAATAGTAAGAAACATCTTGACTTTTAATGGGCAAGTTTATATAATAAATTGTGGTTATAAGCAAAATATAATTACTAAGGAGAGAAGTGAAAGATTTAAAGTGTATCTGTAATCTTTCAAAGTTAAAGCTATGAGTGTAGAAATTATAGAATTAAACAAAGGCAAGTCTTTTAAGAAAGAAGTATCTTTTATTTATAATAAAGATACGATAAGTTATGACGGAGAAGATATAGGTTTTGTAAGACCCATAGCAGTAAGTGGAGATATAAATTCTAATGGGGACGTAATAACTCTAATAGCTAAGGTCAAAACAGAATTAGAACTTACATGTTCTAGATGTCTTGAAAAGTTTAATTATCCTCTAAATTTAAATTTGAATGAAGAATTTTCTTTTGATGAAGAAATAGAGGATGAGAATATAATCATTTTAAATAGTGATAATTTAGATATTACTGAAGTTGTAGAAAACAGTATAATATTAACATTACCTATGAAGAAGCTTTGTAGTGAAGATTGCAAAGGTCTTTGCCAAATTTGTGGGACTAATCTAAACAATCAAAGTTGTGATTGTGATAAAGATATTATTGATCCGAGATTGGCAAAGTTAAAACAACTGTTTTTAGATGATTAAGGAGGTGTTATAAATGGGAAATCCAGCGAGAAAATTTTCTAAAGGTAGAAGAGACTCAAGGAGAGCGCAAACTTTTAAACTAAGTGCGCCAGGAATTGTTGAATGTCCACAATGCCATGAAATGAAACTTGGACATAGAGTATGTAAGAACTGTGGTTTTTACAAAGGTAAAGAAATAGTTGCTACTGAAGCAAAATAATGTAGGAAAGGAAAGTCTTAGGGCTTTCTTTTCTTTATATCTGAAATTAAAAGGGGCGTGTTAACCGTGAAAATTGCTGTAGATGGAATGGGTGGAGATAATTCTCCTAGAGTAGTTGTAGAAGGCTCAATTCAAGCTTTGAAAGAATTTGAAGACTTACAGATAATAATTACAGGGAAACAAAATGAAATAAATAAAGAACTCTCTAAATATGAATATGATAAAAATAAAATTACCGTTGTTAATGCAACTGAGGTAATAGACGCTAATGATCATCCTGTAATGGCAATAAGGAGAAAAAAGGATTCTAGTTTGGTTAAAGCATTAAATTTAGTGAAAAACAATGAAGCGGATGCTATAATTTCTGCGGGTAGCACTGGTGCCTTTATGGCGGGATCTCTTTTCATAGTAGGACGTATTAATGGTATTGATAGACCAGCTCTTGCACCAATAATGCCAGGTAAAAATGGAAAGTTTATGGTGGTAGATTGTGGTGCTAATGTAGATTGTAAGCCTAATAATCTTGTTCAGTTTGCCCATATGGGGAAAATATATTTTGAAAATGTTTTAGGCGTTAAGAATCCATCTATAGGGTTAGTTAACATAGGTGTAGAAGAGGAAAAAGGAAATGAATTAACTAAGGCTACTTACAAGTTGCTTAAAAATGAAGCTATTAACTTCGTAGGTAATATAGAGCCTAGAGATGTTCCATTAGGAAATACAGATATAGTGGTATGTGATGGGTTTGTAGGAAATACTATTTTAAAGATGTATGAAGGTGTGTCTTCTAGTATATTCGATGTTTTAAAATCTGAAATAATGAGTTCTACCAGAACTAAAATTGGTGGACTTTTATTAAAGCCTATATTCAAAAAATTTAAAACTAAATTTGATTATAAAGAATATGGTGGAGCAGCTTTTATAGGTGTAAAGGGTATATGTATAAAGGCACATGGAAGCTCAGATGGAAAAGCCTTGAAAAATGCTATAAAGCAAGCTATTATATTTTATGATAATAAGATTATAGAAAAAATAAGTAATGAAATAGAAAGTTTGTAATATTAAGTTCTTTCTATTGACGATGAATAATATATGTAATATTATCTAATTATAGAATTTCGTTGGGAGGTGATAATATGACATTTGAAAAGATAAAAGCAATTATAGCTGATAAATTAAGTGTTGACGAGAATGAGATTAATATGGAATCATCTTTTATAGAAGATTTAGGAGCAGATTCTCTTGATATAGTTGAACTTATAATGGCCCTTGAGGATGAATTTGACTTAGAGATGGCCGATGAAGATGCAGAAAAGATGGTTATAGTTAAAGATGTAGTTGATTATATAAAAGAGCATATTGAAGAATAGTGTAAAGTCCCGTATATCGGGGCTTTATTTATCAAAAAAACAAAGTTTATTCTTGAGTTTGCAAAGAATTAGTAGATTGAAGAATAAACTTCTTTGAGGAGTTGGAAGAATGAAACATTATCTAGAAAACATAAAAAATATAGAAAAACAGATTGATACAGTATTCAGCGACAAAGAACATTTATTAACAGCTATAACTCATAGTTCTTATGCTAATCAATTTAAAAATGTAGACTACAATGAAAGATTAGAATTTTTAGGTGATTCTGTGCTTCAATTATGTATAACAGAATACCTTTTTAATAATTATAAGCAAAAAAGCGAAGGTGATTTAACAAAGCTAAGATCACTTATTGTATGCGAAAACTCTTTATATGAAATTGCATTAACATGGGGAATTGGAAGGCACATGCGTATGAGTCGCGGGGAAGAGCTTACAGGTGGGCGTGATAGAGTTTCAATTCAAGCAGATTGCGTAGAAGCTGTAATAGCAGCCGTATACTTAGATAAGGGGATAGATTACGTTACAGACTTCATACTAAAGAGTTTTAAAGAAACTATAAGTAAGGCAATTAATCAAGAAATAGTACTAGATTATAAAACTGCTCTTCAAGAAAAACTTCAAAAGGATGGCGAAGTTGAAATTGATTATGAACTAGTAAAATATGAGGGACCTCCTCATAGACGAAAATTTTATACTAAGGTTGTAATTAATAATAAGGTTATGGGTGAAGGCAATGGTTATAGTAAAAAAGAATCAGAACAAAGCTCTGCTAAAGAGGCCTTATTAAAACTGGAGGAAATACATGAGTAAAGATTATTATATTATTCCTATATTTGTTCCCCATGAAGGATGTCCACATAACTGTGTATTTTGCAACCAAGATAAAATAACCGGGGAACAAGAAAAAGTAAATGCAGAGTTAGTAAAAAGTACTATAGATGAATATCTATTAACTATAAATAATAAAGAGGCCACTATAGAGGTGTCATTTTTTGGAGGAACCTTTACAGCAATACCAGTAGAAAAACAAAAAGAACTTTTAAGTGTAGCAAAAACATATAAAGAATCTAAACTCATATCTAAAATAAGGCTATCAACTAGGCCAGATTATATAAATGAACAGATATTAAATACATTAAAAGATTACGCTGTAGACATAATTGAACTTGGTATACAATCTTTAGACGAAGAGGTCTTAAAAAGGTCTGGAAGAGGACATAGCGAGGAAGATGCTATTAAAGCTTCTAAACTGATAAAAGATTATGGATTTACATTAGGTCATCAAATAATGCTAGGATTGCCTACGGATAATTTTAAAAAAGATATAGAAACTACTAAAAAGATTATAGCTATGGGACCTGACATTTGTAGGATATACCCCTCTCTTGTAATTAAAGACACTCCTATGGAACTTATGTACAATAAAGGAGTGTATAAACCATATACATTAGAAGAGGCAATAGAGGTATCTAAAACAATTTATATGATGCTTGTAGAAAAAGATATAAATGTTATAAGGATAGGACTGCAGCCTACAGAAAATATAAATAAGGGTAAAGACGTTGTAGCTGGCCCATTTCATCCTGCATTTAGAGAATTAGTGGAAAGCGATATATGGAATGATGTTATATATGAAATTATAAAAGAAGTTAAATCAGAGATAATAATACAAGTACCAAGTAAAGATTTATCTAAACTTTATGCTAATAAAAAGATGTATTTTAATAAAATGAAAGATAGAATTGAATCAAAATTTTTTATTATAAAAGTAAATGATAATCTAAAACGAGGAGATTTTATAATAGAGTTTTATGAAAATAAAATGGTCTTAAATTTATATTCTATTATAAAAAATAGGAGGCTAATATGAAAAATAAAACTAGAGAAAAGATAGGGAAGTTTTTATTAGGAATGATAATCTTGATATTTTTGATTGGACTATTGCCAGTAGCATTTAAGTAGCTAAAGGAGTGGGCGTATGTTTTTAAAATCTATTGAGATAAAGGGCTTTAAATCTTTTGCAGATAAGATAGAATTAAAATTAAAAAAAGGTATTACTGGAGTCGTTGGACCAAATGGAAGCGGAAAAAGCAATATTTCAGATGCAATAAGATGGGTGCTTGGAGAGCAAAGTGTAAAAAATTTAAGAGGGGGAAAAATGGAGGATGTTATATTCTCTGGAACTGAATTTAGGAAGTCCGTTGGTTTAGCACAAGTTTCCTTAACTCTTGATAATTCTAAAGGTGAATTACCTATAGATTACATGGATGTTACAATAGGTAGAAGGCTTTATAGATCGGGTGAAAGCGAGTATTTTATAAATAATATATCTTGTAGATTAAAAGATATACACGAGTTATTTATGGATACAGGTATTGGAAAAGAAGGATATTCTATAATAGGACAAGGTAAAATTGATGCTATATTAAGTGGAAAAGCAGAGGATAGAAGATCTCTTCTAGAAGAAGCAGCAGGAATAGTAAAGTTTAAAACTCGAAGAGATGATGCTCAAAAGAAAATTGATTCAACAGAACAAAATTTAATAAGAATAAATGATATATTGCTTACCTATGAAGAAAGACTAGAACCTTTAAGAATAGATAATGAAAAAGCAAAAGAATTTCTAAAATTATCATCTAAACT
>ERZ1463040.21-NODE-21-length-14204-cov-15.027917_pt1 | contig 14204 bp, 12 predicted proteins | sample MGYA00564473_ERZ1463040 | MGnify/ENA primary metagenome ERZ1463040 (study PRJEB39244, sample SAMEA3635133) | Helicobacter pylori | study: EMG produced TPA metagenomics assembly of PRJEB11511 data set (Assembly of a 5300-year-old Helicobacter pylori...
CGGTATGGCTCGCCTGGAAGGCCAGCAAATTACCGGTGGTTTCGCGGTGATTGATGCCTCGACCAATATCAAAGATGCCGGCGGCCGTTCCAGCGGCACCAACAAAGGCGACATGGTGCCTTTCACTGGCGTACCTTTCGGTTTCTACACCAACAAACTTAACGATCAGTGGGCTATCGGCTTCGGTGTTTATGCGCCGTTCGGCCTGAAAACCGACTACGAAAGTGGCTTCCAGGGGCGCGGGTTTGGCAGCAAGAGCGAAGTCTCGGTCATCACTTTCCAACCGACTGTCAGCTACAAGTTCAATGATCGCGTATCCATCGGCTTTGGTCCGACCATCAACCGTATCGACGGCACCCTGGAATCGCAGCCAAGCCTGGCTGGCCTAGGGATCCCAGGCGACAACAAGGTCAAAGTCAAAGGCGATGATACAGCCCTGGGCTTTAACGCCGGTATTCTGGTTCAAGCCACCGATACCACTCGCGTTGGCCTGACCTACCACTCGCAAGTGAAGTACAAACTCGAAGGCCACACCGACGTCACCAAAGCCGCCACGGTTCCATCGCAGGTGCTGGCCAACAACCGCTACGATGCGTCACTGAACGTCGACACACCTGAATCCTGGGACCTGTCGATGACTCAAGACCTCAGCGACGCCTGGAAACTGTATGCGGGTGCGACCTGGACTCGTTGGAGCCGTTTGAAAGACATCACCATCAAAAACGAAGGTGTGACAGCGGCTAGCGGAGGCGCACTGGCACCTGCGCTTGTCGGAACCATCACTGAGCCGCAGAACTGGCACGACACCTGGGCTTACGCCCTGGGTACCTCGTATCAGCTCACCAAGCAGGTGGTACTGCGTACCGGTCTGAGCTTCGACCAGTCGCCAACCAACAACACCGATCGTTCACCACGCATCCCTACCGGCGACCGGACCATCTTCAGTGTTGGTATGGGTTACGCAGTGATGGATAACATGACCGTTGACGTGGCTTACTCCTACCTCAAGGAAGAGTCGGTCAAAGTCAACAAATCCAACGCACTGGGTTCCTACAGCTCCAAATACGAAAACAGCGCCAACGGTTTCGGCCTGGGTGTGACGTACAAGTTCTGACCTGCTCGCGCATAAGAAAGCCCCGCTCTCCTGCAAAGGAGGCGGGGCTTTTCAATGGGCAACGATCAGGGTTTCGAAGCTAGCGCCTCTTCCACCGCCTTGAGCAAGTCCGGGCTGTCAGGTTTGGTCAGGCTGGAGAAATTGGCGATCACCCTGCCCTGACGATCCACCACGTACTTGTAGAAATTCCACTTCGGCGCGCTGCTCTGCTGCGCCAGTATCTTGAACAGATGCACGGCATCCGGCCCCTTGACCGTCTGCGGCTCGGTCATGGTGAAGGTGACGCCATAATTCACGTAGCAAACCTTGGCGGTTTCCTCTCCGGTCTTGGCTTCCTGCTTGAAGTCATCGGAAGGCACGCCAATCACTTCCAGGCCCTGGCCCTTGTAGCGCTGGTATAACGCCTCAAGGCCTTTGAATTGCGGCGCAAACCCGCAGAAGCTGGCGGTATTGACGATCACCAGAGGCTTACCGGCAAAGCGCTGGCACAGGTCGATGGATTCCTTGGCGCGCAACTTGGGCAACTGCCCCTCCAGCAACGGCGGGCAACTGGCAGCCATGGCCGCACCGCCAAAAGCAGCCATCAGGACGGGTACTGCGAGCCAGCGCATCTGCATATCGTGTGTCCTTCAAAGGAGTCAGACCATGAACTTAACAGATCGACATACCCAGTTGCATCAACGCCAGCCCGCCGTGCTGCCAGCCCCACCACGCCAGAAGCAGCAGAAGCGTTGCCGCCCCTGCCCCAACCAGCCAATAGCCATTGGAACTCATGCTACCTCCATCTGCGTCTGCAACCGCGCCACCGGCCGCTCACGCACCGGCCAGTTGAGTGCGGCGGCGAGCAGGCTCAAAAGAATCGCCACTTGCCAGATCAAATCGTAGTTGCCGGTTCGATCATAGACCACTCCACCCAACCAGCCACCGAGGAACGAACCGAGCTGGTGGAACAGAAACACGATCCCACCGAGCATCGAGAGGTTTCGCACACCAAACAACGTCGCGACCGTACCATTGGTCAGCGGCACCGTGGACAACCACAAAAAGCCCATCGCCATACCGAACAGGTAGGCCGAGATTTCAGTCACCGGCGCCCACAGGAACAGCCCGATCACCAACGCCCGCAACAGGTACAGGCCAGTCAGCAGGCGCGGCTTGGACATGCGCCCGCCGAGCCAGCCGGCGGTGTAGGTGCCGGCGATATTAAACAGGCCGATCAAGGCCAAGACGGTGGTGCCGGTAGTCGCCGGCAAATGCTGATCGACCAGATAGGCGGGTAGATGCACGCCGATAAACACCACTTGGAAACCGCAGACGAAAAAACCGAACGCCAGCAACCAGAACCCAGAGTGAGAGCAGGCTTCCTTCAGTGCTTCGCGCAAGGTTTGCTGGCCGGCCATGACAGGCAGCGGCCGATCCTTGAGCATGCTCACCAGCGGCAGAATCAGCGCCACCATCAAGCCCAGCACCAGCAGCGCCGCCGACCAACCCAACCAACTGATCAAGCCCAGGGTGCCCGGCACCATGGCGAACTGGCCGAAAGAACCGGCGGCACTGGCAATGCCCATGGCCATGCTGCGTTTTTCCGGCGGCACGGCACGGCCGACCACGCCCAGAATCACCGAGAACGAGGTGCCCGACAGGCCAATACCAATCAACAAACCGGCGCTCAACGACAGCGACCATGCCGAGTCGGACATACCCATCAATACCAGGCCGACGGCGTACAACACCCCGCCAACCAACACGGCCTTGCTCGCCCCAAAGCGGTCGGCCAGGGCGCCGGTGAAAGGCTGCGCCAGGCCCCAGATCAGGTTCTGCAGGGCAATGGCAAAGGCAAACGTCTCACGCCCCCAGCCGAATTCGGCGCTCATCGGCGCCAGGAACAGCCCGAAGCCATGCCGTACACCCAGGGACAACGCCAGGATCAGCGCACTCCCCACAAGAATCCAGCCACCGGTGCGCCACATCGAGGTCATTTCTTATTCTCCATTTGCGGGTATATACCCGCTTTTAGTCGAGCAAACCCGCGTTCAGGCGAGTTCATCCAGCAAGGCCAACAGGGTTTCGCGTTTTTCCGCGCCCAACCGATCAATCAATTTCTGCTGCGCCGCCTCCCAGGCCGGCAAAGCTGCGGCCAGTCGCGCCGCGCCGGCCTCGGTCAACAGCACCAGGCGGTTGCGCAGGTCATCGCCCTCGACCAACCGCACCAGGCCTTCGCCTTCCAGTACGCGCAGGTTGCGCCCCAACGTACTGCGATCCAGCCCCATGGCGTCGGCCAGGTTGGAAATACTCGGCTGATCGAGACGCTGCAGATTGCACAGCAAAGAATATTGGGCGACGTTGATCCCGAAGCCGTCGAGAGCGCCGTCGTAATGCCTGCTGACGCCACGGGCGGCGCGTCGCAGGTTGGTGCATAAACATTGGGAGGCAAGCATGGAACGTGTATATACCCGCGATTCAGCAAATGCAAGCAAGTGTTACAGCGCCAGACCGACCAGAACCGCCACTTCCAGCAACTCCAGCAGCGCGCCGGCGGTGTCGCCCGTGGTGCCGCCGAGGCGCTTGACCATCAGGTGGCGCAGGCCGATAAAGCACAGCGCCGCGAGCAGGACCGCAATCCCGCCGCTGAAACCAGCGATCAGGAGGCAGGCCAGGCCGCTGAGGATCAGCACCTGCTGGCCGACAATCCTCGGTAAGTGATCCGACAATGCCTGGCCCAGTCCTCCTGCACGCACATAGCGCGTGGTGAGAAACAGCGCGAGCATCGAAGCACGCCCGATCAGCGGCGCGAGGATCAGCGCTGCGCCATTGTGCTGTTCGATCAGCGCTACCAGCGCGGTGAACTTGAGCAACAACACCAGGCCGAGGGTGACCACGGCGATCGGCCCGCTGCGTGGGTCTTTCATGATGCTCAGGGTGCGCTCACGATCGCCAAAACCACCGAGCCAGGCGTCCGCGCTGTCTGCCAGCCCGTCCAGGTGCAAACCGCCACTGAGCAACACCCAGGCCGTCAGCAACAGCGCTGCGTGCAGCAACAACGGCGCGCCCGTCAACGCGAGATTCAGTCCCCACAACAGCAGGCCGAACAGCAAGCCCACCAATGGGTAAAACAGCAGTGAGCGCCCCAGTTCCTGCGGTTGCGGCATGCCCGGCAGACGAATTGGCAGGCTGCTCAGGAACTGCAGGGCGATCCAGAACGGCAGCATGTTCAGCGCCCTTCCTTCAGCACGCCGTCGGCCGCGACCTGCAGGCTGAACAGCGCGCCATGGCCGACTTCGACATTCAGCAATTGCGCTCGGGGCAAACCGCGCGCCTGGGCCAGCAGCAGACGCATCACCCCACCGTGACTGATCAACAGCACACGCTGGCCAGCATAAGCCTGATGCAAGCGTGAGACCGCGCCGAGGACCCGTTCGGAAAAGTCGCTGACACGTTCGCCCTCTGGTGGTGTGAAGCTATAGGGATCAGCCCAGAACGCGCCCAGCCCTTCGGCATCGGTCTCCATCAACGCCGCTGCGCTCTGCCCTTCCCAGGCGCCGAAGTGCAATTCCTGCAGAGCCTTTTCCAGGCTCACTGGCACGTTGAGTGTTGCGCCGAGCTCTTGTGCAAACCGCGCACACCGTTGCAGCGGCGAACTGATCAGGCGATCCCACGGGCCCTGCTCGGCCACGGCAGCACGCATTTGCGCCCAGCCGTTTTCGGTGAGCGCATCGTCGAGGCTGCCGCGCAGGCCACCACCCAATTCGGTTTCGCCGTGGCGCAGCAGGTCCAGGTACAAGGTCATGCCGGGCGGTCCGCCACAGCGGCTTCAGCAAATGTGGCCATCTGCCCGTGCAGCGCGCAGGCCAGGCGCAGCAGCGGCACCGCCAGGGCCGCGCCGCTGCCTTCGCCGAGCCGCAGGCCGAGTTCGAGCAACGGTTGTGCGTCGAGGCTGTGCAGTACGTGGCGATGGCCCGGCTCGGCGCCGCGATGGCCGAACACCAGCCACTCACGGCATGCCGGGTTCAGCCGCGTGGCGACCAACGCCGCGACGCTGCAGATAAAGCCGTCCACCAGCACCACAATGCCATCCTGGGCGCAGGCCAGATAGGCACCGACCAACGCTGCAATCTCCAACCCGCCCAGGTTGAACAGGGTTTGCAGCGCGTCACCGCGTTGCGCGGCGTGCACGGCCAGCGCGCGTTCGATGACCGCGACTTTGTGGCTGACGCCCTGGGCATCCAGGCCGGTGCCCGGCCCGGTCAAATCACTGACCGGGCAATCGAGCAAGGCACACGCCAACGCACTGGCGGCGGTGGTGTTGCCGATGCCCATCTCGCCGCCGATAAACAACTGCGCGCCGCTCGTCAACGCACGGCGTGCGCTGTCGCGACCGGCCTGCAGCGCCAGCCGCCCTTGTGCCTCGGTCATGGCCGGGCCGTTGACGAAGTTGGCGGTGCCCGCTGCGATATTCAGGTGACGCACCCGGGGCAGGTTCAGCGACGGCGTCACTGTGCCGAGGTCGATCACTTCCAACTGCGCCGTCAGTTGCTGCGCCAATACGCTGATGGCCGCACCGCCGGAGACAAAGTTATGCAGCATCTGCCCGGTGACTTCCTGGGGATACGCCGACACGCCTTCGGCGACCACGCCGTGGTCGCCGGCAAAGATGGCGATCCACACCTGCTCCAGCGTAGGTTTGACCCGGCCTTGCAAGCCGGCCAACTGCACCGCCAACGCTTCCAATTGGCCGAGGGAGCCGGCCGGCTTGGTCAATTGCTGTTGGCGCGCCAAGGCCTGTTGATACGCCAAGGCATCGCTGGCCTTGCACGGGTTGAGCCACCAGGTTTCCGTCATAACGCAGTACCTTTCAAAGTCAGGGGCAGGCCGGCAACGGTCAGGACAACGCGCTGACACCGCTCGGCCAAGGCTTGATGCAGCCAACCGGCTTCATCCACATAGCGGCGAGTCAATTCGCCCAGCGGCACGACACCCAAACCGGTCTCGTTGCTGACAAACAGGATTTCACCTGGCAATGAGGCCAGGCTTTCCAGCAATTGGTCACGCTCAAAAGCCAGGCGCTCGGGGTTGTCGAGCAGCAGCAGATTGGTCAGCCAGAGCGTGAGGCAATCCACCAGCAGGCAGCGCTCGGGCGCGGCGTTTTCACGCAGCACCCGTGCCAGTTCGATCGGTTCTTCGATCAGACCCCAGGCATCCGGGCGACGCTGACGATGCAGGGCGACGCGCTGGTTCATCTCGCCGTCCAGCGGTTGACTGGTGGCGATATAAATGACGGGCAACGCGCTGTCGCCGGCAAGTTTTTCGGCGAGGCGGCTTTTGCCGGAACGGGCGCCGCCGAGGATCAGTTGGAGCATGGGAGGGCACCTCGGTATTCGAGCCGGACTCGGTCAACGGTGGGCGCTGGATTGCCAGCGATGCAGGCATCTCGCTGCCTCTGGGAAACGCGGTTGATGCCATCGCGGGCAAGCCAGCGCCCACACTTCGAGCGCATGTACACCGTCAAACCCCACACAACGTGCGCAACAGCGCGGTATCCAGATGGTTGTCCACCAGGTCGGCCAAGCGCTCGATATCGCGCTCACGCAGGGCGTGGTAATCCACCGCCTGTACCGCCTGCAAACCGGCCCAGCGCAACAAGGCGCTGCACGCGGCAGGGGTTTCGAACAAGCCATGCAGGTAGGTGCCGAAGATCTGCCCGTCGGGGCTCTGCGCGCCATCACTGCGGCCGTCGTCCAGCAACACGGCCGCGTTCGACAACGCAGCGCCGGACGTCACCCCCGCGTGAATCTCATAACCACTGACCTCCGCGTCCTCCAGCAACAGGCGCCCACGCACATTGCGCAATTGCTTGTGCTCCTCCAGCGTCGTACTGAACGCCAGCCAGCCCAGACCTGCACTCGACCCGGCCGGCCCCTCGAGCCCGAGCGGGTCATGCACCTGCTCGCCGAGCATCTGCAAGCCGCCGCAAATCCCCAGCACCTTGCCGCCGTAGCGCAAGTGCCGCGCCACCGCCGTGTCCCAGCCATTGGCACGCAGGTACGCGAGGTCACTGCGCACGCTTTTCGAGCCCGGCAAGATAATCAGGTCGGCGGCGGGAATCGGCTGGCCCGGGCCGATGAACTGCAAGTCCACCTGGGGATGCAGGCGCAGCGGGTCGAAGTCGGTGTGGTTGCTGATGCGCGGCAATACCGGGACGACCACCTTGAGCACCTGGGCAGCCTTGTCGATCTGGCGCTGGTCGATGCCGTCTTCGGCTTCCAGATGCAGGTCCATTATGTAGGGCAATACGCCAACCACCGGCTTGCCAGTGCGTGCTTCCAGCCAATCCAGCCCCGGCTGCAACAAAGCGATATCGCCGCGAAAACGGTTGATGATGAAGCCCTTGACCCGCGCTTGCTCGGTCGGCGAAAGCAATTCGAGGGTGCCGACCAGATGAGCAAATACGCCGCCGCGATTGATGTCGGCGATCAGCAGCACCGGGCAGTCCACAGCTTCGGCGAAGCCCATATTGGCAATGTCATTGGCGCGCAGGTTGATCTCCGCCGGGGAGCCCGCGCCTTCCACCATCACCACTGGGTAGGCCTCGCTCAAGCGCGCGTGGGACGCCAGCACCGCGCGCATCGCGATGGCTTTGTAGTCGTGATAGGCGACCGCGTTCATGCTGGTCACGGCACGGCCATGGATGATCACTTGGGAGCCGGTATCGCTGTTGGGTTTGAGCAGCACCGGGTTCATGTCTGTGTGCGGCGCCAGGTTGGCGGCCTGGGCCTGCACCGCCTGGGCGCGGCCGATTTCGCCGCCTTCGGCCGTTACCGCGCTGTTGAGCGCCATGTTCTGCGGTTTGAACGGCACCACCGCGACGCCCTGGCGGACCAGCCAGCGACACAGGGCGGTGACCAGGGTGCTTTTACCGGCATCGGACGTCGTGCCTTGCACCATCAGCGTACTCATGGCGCTTCCTTGTAGGCGATCAGCGCCTGTTCGAGGCGCAGCCAGTCGGCATCGGTGTCGGGCAGGCCGAAACGCAGGCTGCTGTCGTGGACGAACAGGCGCAGCAGAATGCCGCGTTGGGCCATGAACGCATGCAGGCGTTCGGCGTGGGGTGTGATCAGCCATTGGAACAGGGCGCAGCCGCCCTGGGGTTGAAAGCCTTGGCGTTCCAGCAACTCGAACAAGCGCTGGCCGGCTTCCTGGCAACGATTACGTTGCCGGGTGTGCCCAGCGGTATCGCGCAGACACGCCTGGCCGATCACCCGCGTCGGCCCGCTGACCGCCCATGGCCCGACCTGTTCGGCCAACAGCTTGAGCAACCGGCGCTCCGCCAGCACAAACCCCAGGCGCACACCGGCCAGGCCGAAGAACTTGCCGAACGAGCGCAGCACGATCAGGCCGACCTGATGGGCCTGGCCTGCGAGGCTCAGGTGCGGCGTGACGTCCATGAACGCTTCGTCCACCACCAGCCAGCCACCGCGCTGGGCCAGCCGCGCGTGCCAATCGAGCAGACGTTGCGGGGACAGGCTCAGGCCGGTCGGGTTATTCGGGTTGACCACCACCAGCACGTCCAGGCTGTCGAGAAAGAAGTCGACTTCCTGCTCCTGCACTTCGCGCACCACGTAGCCCGCGCGGCGCCAGGCCTCGGCGTGCTCGGCGTAGCAAGGTGACAGCACACCGACCTTGCCACCCCGGCGCAGGCGCGGCAGCAGTTGGATCGCCGCCTGGGAACCAGGCACCGGCAATAAATGCGCGGTACCGTAATACTCGCTGGCGGCTTGTTCCAGGCCGTCGTCGGTTTCCGGCAGGCGCGCCCAGGCGCGCAACGGAATCTCGGGGATCGGCCACGGCCAGGGCGCCAGGCCGCTGGACAGGTCGAGCCATTCGGCTTCGGCAATCCCGTATTCAATCGCCGCCTTGCGCAGGCGACCACCGTGCTCAAGCATACAATTGCCCCCCGATGCATAGAATCAGCAGCCACAACCATACGCCGCGCTGCACCAGTTGCCAGCCTCGGTCGATGGCGTCTGCATCCGCCGCCGGGCCTTCGCCCAGTGGCGGGCGCTGGTGCAGTTCACCGTGGTAGATCGCGGCACCGCCCAACTCGACGCCCAAGGCACCCGCCCCCGCCGCCATGACCGGGCCGGCGTTGGGGCTATCCCAGGTCGGGCCCTGGCGGCGCCAGCATTTGATCGCCAGCCGGGTTTTACCGAGTACGGCGTAGGTCAACGCCACCAGGCGTGCCGGAATATAGTTCAGTACGTCGTCGATCTTGGCCGCCGCCCAACCGAAGCGCTCAAAGCGTGCGTTGCGATAGCCCCACATCGCGTCGAGGGTATTGCTCAAGCGGTACAGCACCACGCCCGGCACACCCGCGACGGCAAACCAGAACAGCGCGGCAAAGACGGCGTCACTGCCGTTCTCCAGCACCGATTCAGTGGCGGCGCGGGCCACTTCAGTGCGATCCAGCTCACTGGTCTGGCGACTCACCAGGTAACTCACGCGCCGACGGGCTTCGTCCAGGTCATCGCCGCGCAAGGCCTGAGCCACCGGGATCACGTGTTCACCGAGACTGCGCATGCCGAGGGCACAGTACAACGCGAGGATCTCCAGCACCCAGCCGATATAGGGCGCCCACGACAACGCGGTGGCCAGCAGCGTCAGCGGCACCACCGCAATAAACCACGCGGTCACACCGTGGCTGCGCCAGCCACGGCCGCCACTGTTGAAACGCCGCTCAATGCGCACGGCAAAATTACCGAACGCCACCAGCGGATGCCAGCGCTTGGGCTCGCCCAGCAGCGCATCCAGCGCCACCGCCGCGACACACAGCAAGGCCACACTCATAGACTCACTCCCCACGCATTCTCATACAACATGTCACTCAGCGGCCGCGGTTCGGCCCAGCCTTCGAGCTGCAACATCGGTGCCGGGTAGAACGCCTCGACCGGCCCCAGGCACAACACCGCCAGGGGTTTCGCGCCGGGCGGCAAGCCCAGCAGGTCGGCCAGGGCCTGCGGCTCGAACAGCGAGACCCAGCCCATGCCCAAGCCTTCGACCCGCGCCGCCAGCCACAGATTCTGGATCGCGCAGGACAACGAGGCCATGTCCATTTCCGGCAAGGTGCGTCGGCCGAAGATATGCCGCTCGCGGTCATCCATCAGCGCCGCCACCAGCACTTCGGCGCAGTCGTGGATACCTTCGACCTTGAGCTTCATAAATGTATCGGAACGCTCGCCCAACGCTTCGGCGGTGCGTATGCGTTCTTCCTCCACCAACTGTTGAATCCGGCTACGCAGTTGGCGGTCGCTGATGCGGATAAACCGCCACGGCTGCATCAAGCCAACGCTCGGCGCCTGGTGTGCGGCCTGGAGCAAACGGTGCAGCAGTTCGGGAGCCACATCGCCGCCGCTGAAGTGACGCATGTCGCGGCGCTCGGCGATGGCGCGGTAGACGGCCTGGCGCTCGGCTTCGGGGAAGGCGTTGTCGGTCATGAGCCTATCGCGGGCAAGCCCGCTCCCGCAGTGGATTCGTGGTGTCTAGCCGAGTGCGATTCGCCTTCGCCGGGCGCAAACAGCGCAGCAACGGCGCGGGGATTGGAAGGGAAATAGAAGTGGACGTAGGACGCGGTCAGCCGCCCCTGCCGATACACCGCCTCCGCCCCGCGCCCACCATTGGGGCTCACGCCACGGGCAACGGGCGCCCATTCGGTGCTGGTCAGCGAGTGGTGATAGGTATGACCGCGCAACACGCCCTCGGGCAATTCGACGCTTTGCAGGGCCAGGGCCGCGAGCTTCTTTTGCATCACCGCAGCGCCCTGCAGCAGGCCAACCAGTTCGGCGCGGATGCCGTCGACATCGGTGAGCGAGTCCAACAGATAAAGCATCCCGCCACACTCGGCGAGCAGCGGTTTGCCGGCAGCGTGATGGGCACGGATCGCACCCAGCATCGCGGTGTTTTCCGACAGCGCCTGGTGATGCAGTTCGGGGTAACCGCCAGGCAGATAGAGGCTGTCGGCCTCAGGCAATTGGCGATCATGGATCGGCGAGAAGAAGCTCAACTCAGCGCCCATCGCCCGCAGTAGATCAAGGCTAGCACCGTAGGTGAAGGCGAAGGCTTCGTCACGGGCGATGGCGATACGCACGCCGGCCAGCAACGGTTCGGCGCGGGTCACGGGCGGTGCGGCAAAGGTCACCGGCGGCGGTAACGCGACCTCGCAACTGCTGCCCAACGCTTGGGCGGCAGCGTCCAGGCGCAGGTCGAGGTCATTCAGTTCGCTGGCTTGCACCAGGCCCAGGTGGCGGCTGGGCAATTCTATAGCGGTCTCGCGGGACAGCGCGCCATACCAGCGCAGGCCTTCGGTGAGGCTGCCTTCAAGCAGTTGTGCATGGCGCAGGGTGCCGACGCGGTTGGCCAGCACGCCGGCGAACGGCAAGTCCGGCTGGTAGCGTGCCAGGCCGAGGGCCAAGGCACCGAAGGTTTGTGCCATGGCCGTGCCATCGATCACGCCGAGCACCGGCACACCGAAGTGTCGCGCCAGGTCAGCGCTGGAAGGCGTGCCGTCGAACAGGCCCATCACGCCTTCGATCAGGATCAGGTCCGCCTCCCCCGCCGCTTCCCACAGCAAGCGGCGACTTTCCTGCTCGCCTACCATCCACATATCCAATTGATACACCGGCGCACCGCTGGCGCGCTCGTGAATCATCGGGTCGAGGAAGTCCGGGCCGCATTTGAACACGCGCACCTTGCGACCCAGGTTGCGGTGCAAACGGGCCAGCGCGGCGGTGACCGTGGTTTTGCCCTGGCCGGACGCCGGCGCGGCGATCAAGACGGCCGGGCAATGACGGGGCTGATTCAAAGTTCGACGCCTTTCTGTGCCTTGATACCGGCTTGGAATGCGTGCTTGAGCATGCCCATCTCGGTGACGGTGTCGCCCATTTCGATCAGCTCGGGCTTGGCGCCACGGCCGGTGACGACCACGTGCTGCATCGGCGGGCGGGCCTGCAGGTCACCAAGGACTTGATCCAGGTCGAGATAGCCGTGCTTGAGCGCGATGTTCAGCTCATCCAGCACCACCAGGCGGATGGACGGGTCTTGCAGCAATTGGCGGGACACCGCCCAGGCAGCTTCGGCGGCCGCGATGTCGCGCTGGCGGTCCTGGGTTTCCCAGGTAAAACCCTCGCCCATCACATGAAAACGCACTTGCTCGGGGAAGTGGCGGAAGAACAGCTCTTCGCCGGTGCTGTTGCGCCCCTTGATGAACTGCACCACACCGCACTGCATGCCGTGGCCCATGGCGCGGGCCAGCATGCCAAATGCCGAGCTGCTCTTGCCTTTGCCGTTGCCGGTCAGCACCAGCAGCAAGCCGCATTCGTTCGGAGAATTGGCGATGCGCTCATCGATCACGGCTTTTTTACGCAGCATGCGCGCCAGGTGGCGTTCGTCGCGCTCGGGGGAATCGGTCATGGCAGCTCTCCGTTGGGGCTGGACAAAAACGGCGGGCAGGAAAAATCAAAAACAGACAGCCAAGCATCGCCCACCGTGATGCTGTTGGATGATCCGGGCCGGTCTCCGGGCTCATGAGTGGCGCGCTAGAGCACACGCCGACGGCGCGCCTTCCCATATCGCGGGCGATACAGTGGCAAACAGCACCGTTTTGACTCATTTACCGTTGCGGGGGCAGCGCCGGAATCGCGGCAACACTGTGTACAAGTGCGCTCACTCACCGGCTTCCCTGTTTCACTCAGTCGACCCGTAGGTCACAGAGCACCTGGAACAAGCCGCGAAGGTTAGTGGGTTGGGGGTGGAGCGTCAATTAAAGCTGGCCTTGTACTTGAACCATCGTCGCAACACACACCTCTACCCTTACAGGCATCCAGGAGAAAACCATGCATAAAACAAGACTCGCCTTACTGATCATGCTCGCGGGCAGCCTTGCCGCCTGCGGCGAAAGCTCGACCCTGAAGGTATCCGACGGCACCGGGCCCTCACCGCAATTGCCGGAGCCGAACAAGACGCTGATCCCCACTGTGAACATCGCCCCGGCCATTGGCTGGCCAGCGGGCACCAAGCCCACGGCCGCCGCCGGCACCCAGGTGGCGGCCTTCGCCGAAGGCCTGGACCACCCGCGCTGGCTGTACGTATTACCCAACGGCGATGTGCTGGTGGCGGAAACCAACGCGCCGCCCAAGCCGGATGATTCCAAAGGCCTTCGTGGCTGGGTGATGGAGAAAGTCATGGGCCGCGCCGGCGCCGGGGTACCGAGCCCGAACCGCATCACCCTGCTGCGCGATGCCGACCATGATGGGGTCGCGGAGACCCGCACGGTATTCCTGGAAAACCTCAACTCGCCCTTCGGCATGACGCTGGTCGGCAATGACCTGTACGTGGCCGATTCGGACAAGCTGCTGCGCTTTCCCTATCAGACGGGCGAGACCGCGATCAAGACCGCCGGCAGCAAGGTCATCGACCTGCCCGGCGGCAGCATCAACCACCACTGGACGAAAAACGTGGTGGCCAGCAAGGACGGCAGCAAGCTGTATGTGAGCGTGGGTTCCAACAGCAACGTGGCGGAGAACGGCCTGGAGGCGGAACAAGGCCGCGCCGCGATCTGGGAAGTCGACCGCGCCAACGGCCAGCACCGTATCTTCGCCTCCGGCCTGCGCAACCCTAACGGCATGGCCTGGGAACCGCAGAGCGGCAAGCTGTGGACGGCCGTGAACGAGCGCGATGAGATCGGTAGCGACCTGGTACCGGACTACATCACGTCGGTCCAGGATGGCGCCTTTTATGGCTGGCCCTTCAGCTACTACGGGCAGCACGTGGATGTACGCGTCACGCCGCAAAACCTGGACCTGGTGGCCAAAGCCATTGCGCCGGACTACGCCGTAGGCCCGCACACCGCCTCGCTAGGCCTGACCTTCGCCGAGGGCAGCAAACTGCCGGCGCCCTTTATCAACGGCGCGTTCATCGGCCAGCACGGTTCGTGGAACCGCAAGCCGCACAGCGGCTACAAGGTGATCTTCGTACCGTTCGAGGGCGGCAAGCCGAAGAGATCGGAAGAGCGTCGTGTAGGGAAAGAGTGTTCGCAGGGTGT
>ERZ1463040.22-NODE-22-length-13568-cov-12.640420_pt1 | contig 13568 bp, 14 predicted proteins | sample MGYA00564473_ERZ1463040 | MGnify/ENA primary metagenome ERZ1463040 (study PRJEB39244, sample SAMEA3635133) | Helicobacter pylori | study: EMG produced TPA metagenomics assembly of PRJEB11511 data set (Assembly of a 5300-year-old Helicobacter pylori...
TCTGCAAAACCAATTTTTATTTATAAAGGGTCAACTAGCTTTAAAGGTAAAATCATAGTAACTGCTATGAAACCTGAAAGCATACAATGTTTAATTGAAGAAGGAGATATTGCAATTGTAGGTGATAGAGAAGATAATCAACTTATCTCCATAAATGCTAAATCCTCTCTAGTTATAGTTACAGGAACTCAAGAAGTAAGTGATGCTGTAATAAAAAAAGCAGAAGAAAATGGTTGCACTCTAATTTCAACCTCCTATGATTCTTTTACTGCTGCAAGGCTTATAACTCAGAGCATTCCTGTGGAATATGTTATGGCAAAAGATAATATAATTAACTTTTCTACAGAAGATTTTGTAGATGATATAAGAGATGTTATGATAGAAACCAGATATAGAAGTTATCCTGTTGTTAACATTGAAAATCGAATAATAGGAAGTATTTCAAGATACCATCTAATATCAAGGAACAAAAAGAAGGTTATATTATTAGATCATAATGAAAGAGGTCAATCTGTAGATGGTCTTGAAGATGCTGAAGTTTTAGAAATAATCGATCACCACAGAATTGCAGACGTACAAACAGGTACTCCAATTTACTTTAGAAATGAACCCGTTGGAAGTACATCCACAATAATAGGATCTATTTTCTTTGAAAATGGCATTAGACCTTCAAAAAAGGTAGCTGGAATATTATGTGCTGCTATAATTTCAGATACGCTTTTATTTAAATCACCTACTGCCACTAATGTAGATAAAATGATACTTAAAAGATTAGCTCAAATAGCTGACTTAGATGTAGAAACCTTTGCAAAGGAAATGTTTAAAGCTGGCACTTCATTGATAGATAGAACTGCTGAGGATGTATTCCATCAAGACTTTAAAATATTTAACCTTGGTAATATGAAAATTGGTGTGTCTCAAATAAATACTATGGACATAGAAAGTTTCTTGCCTATAAAGGCAGATATGATAAATCTTATGGAAGCTAAAGCTGTTAAAGAAAACTTTAATATTTTAATATTTATGTTAACAGATATATTAAATGTAGGTTCAGAGATTATGGCTAGTGGTCCAAGTAAAGATATGGTATCAAAAGCTTTTAATATAAAACTTAATAATAAGGAATCTGTATTCCTACCAGGAATCTTATCCAGGAAGAAACAAGTAATTCCTCCTTTAAGTACTGCTATAACTATGGTTAAATAAAATTAAGTAATAGTACCTATAGCCCATAAAAAAAGAAGAAATAAATTATATTATTTCTTCTTTTTTTATTTAAATATTAATAAGTCTTAAGTAGGCTAATAAAATACATATTAAAAGTAATCATATTTAGTTAATCTATTTATATAAAAATACTACTCCCATAAACATTGCAAAAAATATAAATGATAGGGCGTAGGTGACACTTAAATAATCCTTTATACAACATTCATCTATTTTACTATTATATACTCCATATTCTTTAATATAATTTATAGAATCTTTCTCAAAGTGATGATAAAAGTTTACAGATTCTATATAAGCTGCCATTATCTCTATATTAAGGAGAGGCTTTGTAAGAGAGTTTTTAATATAATCTCCTTTAAAGTCTATTTCAAACTTTTTATTTCTAAAAATATATATAAAGTAAAAAAATAGCTGAATAATTAGAGCTGGTAATATGTTTAAAACATTGTGTAATATTTTAAATATATCATAATCTTTAAGTTCGCTAATATTATATATTAAAAAGTATATGATACCTACAGTATTAGAAAATAGAGCTATATAAAATAGTGGAGCTACAAATCCACATAAAATTGACTTGCAAGCTAAAGTTATTGATCCATAAAATTTTATAGGTCCTTCATGCTCTAAATTTTTCTTTTCACTATTACTAATATCTATAACTATAAATGCTATTATAAAATTTGTTATTTCATTTTTGGGGGCTATTTTCATTAAATTATATACAAGAAATATAAATATTATATAAAATATATTCACTAATATTTTATATCTAAACCTTTTCTTAAGTATATTGTCACAGTTTCTAAAAACAACTTGTCTTTCTGCTTTCCAAAAAATTATACTTATTAAGCACCCCAATATATATCCAATTCCCATAAATCTTCTCCTTAAATAAATACTATACTAATGTATATTTTAATATAGAAGGATATATTCTAAACTCTTAACATTCTTATAAAATATTATAATTAGACATAAAAAAACAGGAAAGTCTTTAGGTCACATCCTAAACTTTCCCGATTCATTAAATCACTATCTTCCTCTAAGGTTATTTATTAATCCCCACATTTCATCTGCTGTTTTAAGACTTTTTGAATTTAATTCAAAAGCTCTTTGAGTTAATATAAGCTGAGTGAATTCTTCTGACATATCTACGTTAGACATTTCTACAAAACCTTGTCTTAAATCATAATCTGATGTTTCAACTACTTCAGCGCCTTCTGCTAAGGCAAAATAGCTTTCTCCAACAGAAATTAAAGCCTCATCTCCTACAGGTTTATATAGTGGTATTCTTCCTATCTCTACCCTTGAGTTAGCACTCCCACTATAAATAGTACCATCTTTATTTACGGTTAATTTGCTACTTTCAAGACCTACATTGTTTAAATCTACTCCATCCTTATATTCTATATTTAGGTAACTTCCCATATCATCTACTAAAGTGCCTCTAGCTATATCTATATTAAAGGATCCAGCTCTTTTATATACAATATTGCCATCTGGCCTTGTAAGTCTAAAAAGTCCATCACCATCTATAGCAAGATCAGTGTTTATACCTGTTTGTTTTAGGTTTCCTTGAGTAAATACCCTTATACCCTCTGTACTTCTTGAACCTCCACCATTATATGGATCCACTTGTCTATTATTATTTTCAGTTAGAGGATACCCTTGTCTATTTAAAGTTTCATACATAAGATCTTTAAATCTTACATCTATCTTTTTATATCCATCAGTATTGGAATTGGATATATTATTTGATATAGAATCTATTTTATTTTGATTTGCCATCATAGCAGTTTTACTATTCCAAAGTGTTCTTAACATATGTAATCTCCCCTACCTTACAGCACCTATTTCATTTGCTGCCTTATTTAATGTTTCATCAAGAGTTTGTACAATCTTTTGATTTGTCTCGAAGTTTCTCATTACAGTCATCATGTTAACCATCTCTTCTATAACATTCACATTTGATCTTTCTAAAGCCTTATGTTTTATTAAAATATCTTCTGTGTTAATAGGGTTTTCACCTTGATATAAATTATCACCTATTTTTTTAAGTCCTTTATAATCTTGAAAGTCTACAGTACTTAATCTATAACCTTCTACATCATTTAATTTTAGGTTCCCGTTATAATCCATAGTTAACTTTGCATTGCCTACAAATATAGGTTCTGTAGCACCAGTTCTACTGTTTATTCCCATAACATCATCACCACTATCTGTAACCAAATAGCCTCTAGAATTAGTATGAAAATGACCATCCCTTGTATAAAACGTACCATTACCATTTGGTGGGTTTTTCCTCACTGTAAAAAAGCCTCTGCCCTCTATTGCAAAATCAGTTTCCTTATCTGTAGATTCAATAGATCCTCCAGTAAAATCAACTACTGTCTCATCTATTTTACTCCCAAGTGACAATCCTCCTATAGTGTTTCTTACATTCTTTCCACCTGCAACCTTATCATAGTTTTCTATTAAAACATCTCCGAAATTCTTAATTATAAGGCTATCTGATTTGTATCCTACAGTATTTGCATTGGCCATATTAGAAGATATGACATTTTGATTTGCTTCTTCAGCTATTAGTCCCGATACTGCAGTATATATACCTCTTATCATTACTCCACTTCCTTTTTGTTTATAACTTTAAATTCTTCTGGATAATCCATTCCATAAATTCTAGCCTTTTCTTCTATCTTTTCCCTAGTCATAGAGTTTTCAACCTTATAACTAAACATAAAAACAACTCCAATAAGTATACCTACGCCTATACCAAATAAAATCTTTCTATCGCTAAAAAAAATAAATACATCTTTTATTTTTTGTATAATTCTTTTATTAATAGTACTTCCCCCTTGCCTAGATTAAGCTCTGTTGAAATCTCATCTACATCTTTACCTATAGATAGAAGCTTTATTACTGCTGTAACTTTATTATTTTCATCTATTTTTTCTTCATTTTCTTCTTCTTTATTTTGATCTTCTTTATTTTCTTCTTCATTATGATTTTCTTTGTCTTGTTCTTTATCGTACTTAATCACACTATGCTTTAGTAATTCTATATCTTGTTGTATTTCTAAAAGGCTTTCTGCTACATCTTTCCTTATTTCACCTATGGCAATATCAGATGGCGTCATAGACCTTTCTTTTTCATCTAAAACATCTTTAAATTTTTTATCTTCATTTTTTATAGCCTTAATATTAAAAATTATAAGTAATACCGCTATAATTATAAGAACTATTGGCATAGAATTCACTCCATTTGACTATATTTTAATTTTTTCATAGCTATTTTTAAATTTACTATAGCTCTAGTATGAAGTTGACATACTCTAGACTCTGAAACTTCTAACACTTTTCCTATTTCTTTTAGTGTAAGTCCCTCATAATAGTATAATGACAATACTAATTTATCTTTTTCTTTTAATAAATCTAATGCTTTCACAAGATACTCAAGCTTTTCTTTTTCTTCTAACATATCTGATGGTGATGGGCTTAATTTATCTTCTATAGACCCCATGAGATTCATCTCATCCTCTTCATAAAAAACTAAGTTTTCAAGAGATACCATAGATATATAATTTATGCTATTTTCAATTTCAACTATATCATGAATAGAGATACCTAACTCTTTTGATATTTCATTTACATCTGGTTCTCTCATAAGTTTATTTTGAAGCATATCTACTGCCCTATTATATCTATTAAGCTTGTCCATAGCAGTTTTAGATATAGGTGCATTTTTTCTTATCTCATCTATCATAGAGCCTTTTATTCTTATAGATGCATAACTTGAAAATTTCATACCCTTACTCTCATCAAATTTATTAAAAGCATCCATAAGTCCTATCATACCACAGCTTAATAAATCTTCGTAATCTATGTATTTAGACTTTCCAATTATAACCCTAGATGCTAGATATTTAACTAGTGGAGTGTATTCCTTTACCATTTCTTCTTTTATCTCTAAATTTTCTAAATTCCCCACCTTTATCCCTCCTTAAGTGCAGCATTTCTCTGCTTTCTCATAAGAAGAAAAACAAATTGTATAACCTTTTCTATGGTTTTCCCATCCATATCTATAAAAGATATTCCAGAAATGTTTTGTTTATTTTCATCTTTTATGCTTCTTAACACTCTGCCTTTAACAAAAAGTTCTGTGTCATCTATGGTAAGCTTTGAGATGATAATATCTCCTAAAGATAATTCTTTAGATGTTTTTATCTTCATACCACCGCCACTTATATCTATAATTATAGCATCTTCAAAGATACCATGACCTAAATTTATATTTGAATTTAACTTATCTTTTAAAATATAATATTTTATATTGTGTCCATAAAATACCCTTACATAATTTCTTCTTTGAACCTTTTTTACATCTTTCGGGTGTTCTATATATATCTCATGCAAATTGTCCTTAATATCTCTTCCTATAACCTTACTATGAAACTTATATATCTCTTTAGAGTTATAATATGTAACCTCTATATAATCTCCCTTTGATAAGGTAAGATATCCTCCTTCAAGCATTGGAATATTTATAGTAATAAACTTATCGTTCACATCCATTATATTGCTCTTATAATACTTTTTATCCCATTCTACTTCAATTTTATTATTTATATTTATGACTAAATCCTTCAAATCAACCCAACTCCCTATGAAAATATACTAAATATTTTTTTAAACAAACCCTGAACTCCAATCCCCATAGTTTCTTCTTCTTTACTTCCATTTAGCTTTTCTGCTATAGATAAAATGTCATTTGATGCTACAGATAAAGGATACGCAAGCACAAAAGGCTTTTGACTCCTAACTGCCTTTGTAACTTTTTTATCATCTAAAATTGTTCCTAAATATACAGCTTCCATTTTTAAAAAAGAATTCATTGCATTTTTTAATTTATTGTAGGTTATTTCACCTTCTTTGTAATCTGATGCTCTATTTATTATTATATTAACTTTACTTTTTAATTTAAAGTGACTTACAGCTTTTAAAAGGCTATAAGCATCTGTAATTGATGGTGGCTCTGGAGTTGTTACTACAATAAGTTCTTCTGCTGTAGATACAAAAGCAAGTACAGTTCTGCTTATTCCAGCTCCAGTGTCCATAAGAATAAAGTCCAAATCTTCTAAAGATGTTAATTTACTAAGAAATTTTCTTCTCTCATCATCAGTAAGCTCTTCTATCTTATTTACACCAGACCCACCCGGTAACAGCTTTATTCCAAAAGGTCCTTCTATAAGCACCTCTTCTATTTCTTTATCTTTATCTATTATATCAAAAACATTGTATTTAGATATAATTCCTAAAAGTACATCATCATTTCCCATACCTATGTCCGCATCAAAAACCATAACTTTATTACCTAATCTTTGGAGAGCAATAGCTAGGTTAACCACAATGTTACTTTTTCCAACCCCTCCTTTTCCAGAGGTTATGGTTATTATCTTTGGGCTTTTATTAGTCTTATGATCATAGGCTATTTCTCTTAGTCTTTCTGCCTGATCTAACATATAGTATCCTCCTGAAAGATTAACTTAAGAAGTTCTTCTTTGCTTAAAACTTTAATATCATCAGGCACATTTTGTCCTGTGCTTACAAGACTTAAAGGCTTACTTGATCTATTTAATATCTGTAATATTGACCCATAAGAAGATGTTTCATCTAATTTCGTAATAATAACATTATTATATTTAAGTATTTTATAGGCCTCTGTTATAAAATCTATATCTTTATCCTTAGTTGTACAGCTTAATACTAGATATATTCTTGCCTCATCAATCTTATTTATATAGGACCTAAGTTCAGATATTTGCATTATATTTTTGCTACTTCTACCTGTTGTATCAATAAGTATTGTGTCCATATTTTCCATGGATTTTAAGGCTTCCTTCATTTCTTTTTGATTCATTACTACTTTAAAGTCTATACCCATAATATCTGCATAAGTTCTTAGCTGATCTACAGCACCTATTCTATAGGTATCTAAGGTTATAAGTCCAACCTTCTTCTTCTCTATAAGAGAAAGCTTCCCTGCAAGCTTTGCAATAGTAGTGGTCTTCCCTACGCCTGTTGGTCCCACAAATATAACCTTTCCAATAAAATTATCCTCTGTAGATATATTTATACTATTTAATATTACCTTCTTTACTTTTTCTTTCATATCTAAAGGATCTTTTATATTCTTTGCATCTTCTATTATATTATCAACTAAAAAGCCATCTATATCTAGTCCTCTAAGAAACTTTTTCATTTTCTCTATTTCTATATATTCTTTGGAGTCATTTAAATCTCCAATTTTTTTATGACTATCCTCTATAATTGAATCATCTTTTTTTATGGAAAGTTTATTTAAAATATCTTTCATTTCTTTTATTTGCTGAGTAAGTTCATAATTGTCTTCTTTATGTAATGAGCTATTTTCGTTATCCTTTTCTAAATCTTTATTATTCTCATCTTTTATATGAATATTTGTTTTAGGAATTATAATATCATCTTTTATTGAAGGTTGGTTATTGCTCATATTGTTTTCAATCTTATATTCACTTTCATTTTTAATTATATTACTTATGGTTTTTAAGCTGTCCTCCATGGATTCTTCTTCTTTTTTAGAAGAAGGATTTTCAGCTGCAGCGGTTACTTCTATAACCTTTTTAGCGAAAAATCCTTTTATACCTGGCTTTCTTATCTTTCTTTGACTTATAATTACTGCATCTTTCCCAAGTTCATATCTTATTCTTGTCATTGCTTCATTCATGTTGTTTACGACATATTTCTTAATAATCATCTATATACTTACAACTCCTTCAGCCTTAATTTCTACATCATTTGGTATCTCATTTAATGATATAATTGCAATATTAGAATAAACCATCTCAATTAGTTTTCTAAAAGCTGGCCTTATTTTAGGAGATACTAGTATAACTGGTTGATTATCATAAAAGTAAACAGTATCTAGAACATTCCTTATAGCTGTAAGTATTCTACCTGTGGTGTCTGGATCTACTGCTGGAAAGCTTCCACTCATAGTCTTTTGAATATTGTTTGATACTATATCCTCAATACTAGGATCCAGTGTTGCCACAGTAATTGTTCTATTTTCATCAATAAAAGCATTGCAAATGGTTCTTCCAAGGGAAAATCTTACGTATTCTGTTAAAAGTTCTATATCCTTTGTATTTTTAGAGTTATCTGCTAAAGACTCTAAAATAGTTACCATATCTTTTATAGGTACCTTTTCTCTTAGTAAATTTTGAAGTACCTTTTGTACTTCTCCGATGGTCATAAGATCTGGAATTAACTCCTCTACTACAGTGTTGTACTTTTCCTTTACAGAATCTATAATCATCTTAACTTCTTGTCTTCCTAAAAGTTCATGTGCATGAGCTTTTATGGTTTCAGTTAGGTGAGTTACCATAACTGTTGTAGGATCTACTACAGTATATCCTTTGATTTCGGCATCTTCCCTTTGGTCTTTATTTATCCAATTAGCTGGCAGACCGAAGGTAGGCTCTACTGTTTTTATTCCTGCAATATCTAAATTTTCATTACTTGGATCCATACATAAAATCATATTTGGCATAAGCTCCCCTGATTGTATTATGGTACCTCTTATTTTAAATACGTACTCGTTAGTCTTTAATTGGAGATTATCCCTTATCCTTATAGGTTGAACAACTATGCCCATCTCAATTGCACACTGCCTTCTAACAGAAGATATTCTTTGTAATAAATCTCCTCCTGTAGACTCATCTGCTAAGGGTATTAACCCATAACCCATTTCTACTTCAATAGGTTCAACATTTATTAAATTCATTACATCTTCTGGTTCTCTTCTTTCTGTTTCTGTTATTTCTGCTTGTTCTGTTTCCATTGCCATAACTACCTTTTCATTTGCTTCTTTATAAAGAGCATAAGCTAAGGCACCTACTGCCACAGCTAAAAACAGAAATGTAAATGTAGGTAGGCCTGGTATTATTGCAAAGAAAAACAAAGTAGCAGAAGCAAGGGCTAAAACTTTTGGAAATGCTGTTAACTGCTTGATTATTACATTACCAAAGTTTTCTTCACTTCCTGATCTTGTAACTAAAATACCTGAAGCTGTAGATATTAATAGAGCTGGTATCTGGCTTACAAGTCCATCTCCCACTGTAAGACTTACAAAGGTCTTAGCTGCAGTTGATGCATCCATTTTAAGCATAACCACACCTATTATTATTCCACCTAATATATTTATAATAGTTACTATAATACCTGCAATAGCATCTCCTTTTACAAATTTAGATGCTCCATCCATAGCTCCATAAAAATCTGCTTCTTGTTGCAACTTTTTTCTTCGATCCTTAGCTTGCATTTCATCTATAAGTCCTGCATTAAGATCTGCATCTATGCTCATTTGTTTACCTGGCATAGCATCTAAAGTAAATCTTGCTGAAACCTCTGATACTCTACCAGCACCGTTTGTAATTACCACAAATTGTATTATTATTATTATTAAAAATATAATTATTCCTACTACATAGTTTCCCCTAACAACAAAGTTTCCAAAGGCATTAATTATTTCACCTGCATAAGCATCTGAAAGTATAAGCCTTGTAGATGATATATTAAGTCCTAATCTAAAAAGTGTAGTTATTAGTAGCATTGTTGGAAAAGCAGAAAATTCTAAAACCTCTGTTGTAAATAAAGTAAGTAACATTATAACCACAGATATAGTTATATTAAGTGCTAATAATATATCTAAAATCCAAGCTGGCAATGGTATTATTATCATCATTACAATGCTAATTACGCCAATTGCAACTATTACATCATATTTAGTTCTTATATCAAAACTATATTTTTTCTTTTCAGCCAAAATTAATCACCCTTTAAAGCTATTTTATTCTTTTTTTACTTAACTTAAAAACTATAACAAGTATTTCTGCCACTGCTTGATACATGTTAGCTGGTATGTCAGAATCTATTTCAACCTCTTCATAGATAAGTCTTGCAAGAGGTTTATTTTCAATTATAGGTATGTTATTTTCTTTTGCTATTTCTTTTATCTTAAGAGCAATACTCTCACTTCCCTTTGCTACAACCATTGGTGCTTCGCTTTTACCTTCTTCGTATTTGAGCGCTACAGCTATATGAGTTGGGTTTGTTACAACTACCGTAGCATCTGGAACTGATTGCATCATCCTTCTTGTAGCCATTTCTCTTTGTTTTTGTTTTATCTTTCCCTTAATTTCGGGATCTCCTTCATCTTGCTTGTATTCTTCTTTTATTTCTTGTTTTGTCATTTTAAGATCCTTATTGTACATATATCGTTGATATATATAGTCAGAAACTGCTAATACAATCATTATTAAAGTTACCTTTTTAAATATAATCAAAATAAGTTGTTTGAAAAAGGGTCCAATAGAGCTTATATGTAAATTTCCTACTGTAAGTATTTCTTTATAGTTATCCATCATAAAATTATATCCTACATAACCAACTACAATAACTATTCCCATAGACTTAAAAAGCTCAACTAGAGTTCGTGAAGAAAACATTCTTTTAAATCCACTTATAGGATTAATTTTTGAAAGCTTAGGCTTTATAGGTTCAGTACTAAATAAAAATCCGCTTTGAGCATAATTAGCAAGAATGCCCATAAGCATTATAGGTAACACTATGGGTAAGAAACTTTTAGCAAACTCTAAAAGAGTTGTTATTGCAAGATTTCTTAAGTTTAAGTCATTTATAGCCATATTTAATTTATCACCTAAAATATATACTACATTTTCCTTAAGTACTTTAGAAGAAAAACTACTTAAAGTTGCTATAACTAAAGTAGTAGCCAAAAGTGTCATTGCAAGTCCTACTTCTTTACTCTTAGCTATTTGCCCTTTCTTTCTCGCATCCGATTTCTTACGAGATGTAGCCTCTTCAGTTTTTTCTTCTGTTGCAAAAATAAATACTATTGGTATGAACTTATACATTTCTCTCATTATTTCAGGTATATGATCCATAGCTGATACCACGCCTTTAAAAAACATTGGAAGCGCTAATGAAAATGTAAGTAATCCCACAACTATTTTCATTGGGAGACCTAAAATCATTATATTTAGCTGTGGTACTGTCCTTGCAACCAGTCCTAAAGTAAGATCTGTAATAATTATTATCATAATAATAGGTAATGCTATTTTTATTCCAATCCAAAAATATTGTATAAATGAATGTATAACCTGCATTGCTGATTCTTGTGTTATAAGGGACTTCCCTAAAGCTACCGCATCAAAACTTTCTAAAAAGCTCCAAATAATCATGTGATGACCATCTAATATGAAAAAAATAATTAAACTCATCCAGTACATTAATCTTTCAAAAAGGGTTGAATTACTTTTTGTATTAGGGTCAAACATACTTACCATAGCAAGACCTATTTGGACATCCATTAAGTTTCCAGCCATTCGTATAAAATAAAAACACATACCTGTAACAATTCCAAGTACAATTCCAGACATAGCCTCGTTTATTATGGCAAGTATAAGTGCATAATTATTATTTATAGCCATAACTGAATTTGTATAATCAATGCCAGGCAATACAGCGTATGCAATAATAATGGATAGAAAAAGCTTTAATCTATTAGGTGTTCCATTGGGGAAAAAGATTGGTGTTACTATAAAAAAACTACCAAGTCTTATGAATATTAACATAAGTGCCGTAAAATATGCTAAATCTAACAATCCAACTCCCCCTATTGTACTATGGTAGAAATAATTTGAAATATTCTTTCAGTAAATCCCATCATTTTATGCAACATCCAACTCCCTGTAGCAAGCCCTACCAAAGCTATAGCTATAAGTTTTGGTACAAAGGTAAGTGTCTGCTCTTGTATTTGTGTTGTTGCTTGAAATATACTTATAAGAAGCCCAACTATTATAGATACTGCTAATATAGGTGCTGCTATCATAAGTCCTGTACTTACAGCTTCTTTCAAAATACCCATCAACATATTTTCAGTCATTTATACCACCTCACGAAAAACTTAGTATTAAAGAACGCACAACTAAATACCATCCATCTACCATAACAAATAATAACAATTTAAAAGGCATAGATATAAGTACTGGTGGAAGCATAAACATTCCCATAGACATTAAAACACTTGCTACTACCATGTCTATAACAATAAATGGAATATATATCAAAAATCCTATTTGAAATGCAGTTTTAAGTTCACTTATAGCAAATGCAGGAACTACTACATATAGAGGAACATTTTCTTTTGTTACCTCTTCTCCCATTTTTCCTATTTCCATAAATAAACTCAAATCCTTTTGTCTCGTTTGCTTAAGCATAAACTCTCTTAAAGGTTTTGCTCCTTCTTCAAAGGCTTTTTCTGTTGTTATCTTTTCCTCCATCAATGGCTTAAATGCAACCTCATTTATATCATTATATACAGGTGCCATTATAAATATAGTTAGGAATAAAGCAAGTCCAATTAAAACCTGATTAGGTATTGATTGTTGAGCTCCAAGAGCTCCTTTTAAAAATGAAAAACTTACTATTATTCTAGTAAAACTGGTCATCATTATAATAAATCCTGGAAGCATTGTGAGTATAGTAAGCATTATAAGCATTTTTATACTGCTTACATAATCACCATTTGAAGTTGCCCCATCTATATTAAAATTCATTTTTGGAATAGGCACCGTTGGAGCAGCGTTTGCTGACACTGAACCTATTGCAATCATTACTATAACCATAGCTAAAACTGTCATACAGGTCTTTTTTCTATTCATCCTTAAATCTTCCTTTTTTTATCCGTCTTTTAAACTTCTTTCTATATTCTTTAAATTGATCATCTGAAAGTTTTTTGTCTACTTCATATTTTAAAGCTTCCTCTTTGCTTAACACAGCAATTTCCTTTATTTCTTTATTTGTTGAAGTCATTATGTGATATTCTTCTCCTATTTTAACTAAAATTATATTGCCTTCTTTACTTACATTTACCTTTTCTAAAACTTTTATGTACTTTCCATTTTGAATAGATTGAACTTTTCCTCCCCCAAACCTTAAAGATACGTAAACAAGAAATAAAATAAAGGGAAGGAATATCACGATTTGAATCATCATCTTTATAAATTCATAGTCCATTTATTCATCTTCCTTATTCCAAATTACTAAAACTCATATTAATTCTTATTGAACTAATAAATCACTAAAATATACATTTGTTAATTTACCATTGTTTAAAAGAGGGTTTAATCTATCTAAAATTTCTTTTTTAAGGTCTTCTGTTCCCTTTACTGTCATATCTGAAGCTTTTTTATTTCTTAAAACGCTTATAACAGT
>ERZ1463040.23-NODE-23-length-12870-cov-8.746625_pt1 | contig 12870 bp, 14 predicted proteins | sample MGYA00564473_ERZ1463040 | MGnify/ENA primary metagenome ERZ1463040 (study PRJEB39244, sample SAMEA3635133) | Helicobacter pylori | study: EMG produced TPA metagenomics assembly of PRJEB11511 data set (Assembly of a 5300-year-old Helicobacter pylori...
CTCTTTCCCTACACGACGCTCTTCCGATCTTTATATCAGTTATACCACACTCATGTAAGTATAAATTTTCTAATCCATTGAATATATAAAATCTATCTTTATCAATTTTACTTTTCTTAAATAACTCTAATTGTTTTTTATAAAGAGTAGCAAAGGGTGTTAGATCCTTAAGCTGACCTTTATATATACACATAGAGCTTAGTGATATTAAATTATTTAAAAATGATAAATCATCATTATCATATTCATGTAAATACAATTCTTTTAAATGTGTAAATGTTTCTAAAAACATTAAATCCGAAATAGCGATACCAATATGAAAAGATTTTATTTCATTAAATAATACTATATCTGAAATCCACTCACCATTATCGGAGTTATTAACATTAAACATCAAATTGGGAAAGGTCATATTAAACGCAGTTCCATCTGATATCCAAGGTATACTAAACCCATTTGCATCTATATTAGATATCATAATACCATTTACAGCTTTCAAATCTTCTTTAGTTATAATGCCTGTTGCTTTGCTGATAAGGTTTCTAAATGCTAATTCAAATCCTACGTCTTTAAAACTAATATTTGGATCATTCATTATATTACACACTCCTTCACCTATTTATATTAAAATCAAGTTGTGATTATTTTCATCATTTTTCAACTTGCTATTAGCTTATTTTTAAGTTTAGCAATAAAATATAAAAAGCTATGGAATGAAGGTAGTAACCCTAATTTCCATAGCTTCTTATAATATACTTTTATTGTTGATGTCAAATTACTATTTATCAAAATCAATTTTTAGTTTATCTGCATATTGTTCATATGATATTAGCGCTAAATCAGCATTTTCAATCCATGCATCTTCTTTATGTGAATAGTTAGATACTGTAGAACACGCCGAATGTTTAAATTTCGCTATAACATCATTTATAACTGTAAGCTCACTTTCAGTGAATATAGATAAATCATAGTTTTGCTTACTTTTAATTACTGTTACAACTCCACAATCTTCTTCATATTCTTCTTTGTAAAATTTATCATCAAATAAATTTAAGATGTCTTCATATTTTTTTCTTTCAATTATTGGACCATAAGTGTATCTCATATATTTTAATCCTGTTATAGATCTTACATTTCTTTTAAATGCTTCAAAATCAATATACCATAAATATTTATTCAAACTGGTCTTATATAATTGTACTTGTTCTGAAATATAACTTATTAGATTGTTCAACTTCTCTGCATCAAATTTTCTATATCCATTAAATTCATTTTCCTTATCAGTTAGATCAGTAATTAGTTTTGAAAGATCCTCATTATTAGTAGATTTCAAAATATAGTTATTTATTTTATTATATACTTTATCGGATATCCTTTTTTCAATAAAAGATTGATTTAGCTTCTCAATAAGAAACGACTCTTTAGATACAATCATTTTTAATAGTTCATTATGACTAGAGTTAGGTATTGCACCCCTTTCATATCTATTTAACGTCATTTTTCCCCATCCCAAAATTGCAACTAGTTCCCTCTGTGACATATTATATTTGCTCCGAAATTCAACAATCTCCTCCGGTGTTATAATATTGGCAACTTTTCTGTATTGCTCATATAAATTTTTATAATTTTCCTCTTCAATATCAGGTACAAAAATGTCAGCTTTACATTTACTGCAAACAGCTACCCTTTCAATAACATTTACTGGGAATCCTTTGTATTCTTTTATTTTATTTTCTTTTATAGTGTATGCTACTTTCTCCATGCAAGATGGGCAGTATACTTTATTCATAACATGTCTCCCCTTTACCAAATCAAATAAAATCTAAAAATAAAGATATTTATATTAGATTTATCTATTAGTCCTTATTTTATTAGGACTAATAGATAAATTAAACATTCTATAGTTTCTCGTCTTCATGAAACGAAATACATACTACTTCATCTGGTGGATTATATCTAATTTTTAGATATGTAATTATTTCCTCTATAGAATTTGTTTTAAACTCGAAAACATAACCATCATAACCGTTACGATCTGACTCTGGTCCATCACAACAATCGTTAGGTGTTAGAGCTAATATTGCCGACTTTAAATCATCTAAATTTAGATCATTATCATCCATGTATCTTTTGTTTTTTGTTCTTTCTGCAAGAACATAATTATTAATAGCTACATTTTTCTTTATTCCTTTTAAGCAGCTTTTCCTAAATTCTAACTTCATTCTTCCATAGTACCGCCTTCCTAGGTTCCAAATGAGATGTTGGTACTATCATTATATCATATTTTTTTAAAAGTGCCATCATTTAATGGCACTTTATTTTTATTATTAACATTTTTTTATATTTTATTCATTATTTTTTATTAACGATATGCTCAACTGTTATTGATATCATCAAAATAAAAATTATATCTGAACTATTTTTTTATAAAGCAATGATTGTTTATCAAAAATATTTAAAACATCTTCATGATAATGTCCAAAATACCAATGCTTATATTTAACATTAGTTTGGATAGTATCAAAATATTTATTCAAAGTATCAATTTCATAATTACCGCTAAACCCACAATAACTGCTGACAATTTCAAGTGTCTTACTGCTACAGCAGTGAGTTAAAATGTAATCTACCTTCTTGTTATTTAAATCAAGATTTCTAAGACCTTCTTCAAATTCTTTAATAGATGGTATTTCTTCCTTCCACCAGGATATATATTCAGTTCTATATACTTTATCTATGGATGTGGCACCACCAAAAGTAAAGAATGTCTTTCCTTCAATATAAAATACCTGTCCTCGCATCAAATGAATTACACTGTCATTAATAATGTGAACCTTTCCTTCATTCCAATATTCGATAGAATATTCATTTAAAAGATCAAAATTCTCGTGGTTTCCATCAATGAATAAAGTAGTAAAACTTCTATCTTTAAGCCACTGTAACCAATATTTTTCTTTCTCTGAATAACCATTCCAAATAAGGCCAAAATCACCACATATAATAACGTAATCATCTTTTGTTAAAAGCTTTCCTTCAGGAAAGTTTCTATCATTTAACCTATTGATATCGTCTGATCCATGAATATCTCCCGTAATAAATATCATATTTACTCCTTTCTATCAGTATAAATATAGATAGTTAAATTTAACTAAATGCTTAACAACACATATAATTCCTCACTTTAGAATAAAGATATGTGTTGTATTTAAACTACTTATCTTTAATTGCAGCACTATCTTTTTTAGACTTTGGAGTTATTCTTATCCTCTCTATCTCTTCTAATAAAGATTTATATTTTGATTGATAATCCTCAATTTCCTTATTATGCTTAATCTGAACTAGACTAAATTTATCATTCAAGACCTCTTTAACGTCTGCTACCTCTACCTTAATATTTAATTGATTTTCTTTTTTTAATTGCTCCAGTTCCTTTTGGCTTTCCTTCCTAACTTGTTTTAGTTCCTCTTCATTCTTTAACTTTAAATTACTAATATCATTCTCTTTTGTTTTTAGGTTTTTATTTAAGCTATCAATAGTAAAATCATGTTCTTTAATGATAATATTGAATTCGTTATTTTTTGTATTAGTATCTGTAAGTAGTTGCTTTGTAACTTCTATCTGTTCTGGATACTTCTCATATTGCTTTAATAATCCTGCTATTGTATCAACCTTACTTTTATACTCTTCATTCAATTCTTTAATATTAATATTTCCTTCGGTTAACTCGTTAACTCTTTTTAATTGCTCACTATTTTGGTTAACTATATTTTCATTTAATTCTTCAAGTTCACTATTTTTAAAGTTTAACATTTCTATTTTTTCCTGTAAATCTGATATTATAGAATCCTTTTTGCTTAATTGATCTTTGTTTTCCTTTTCACTAACTTTGTTAATATTCTCTATCCTATAACCCATGTTTAAATATATATCATTTGTCCTTTGGGTTATTATTTGTAACTCCTTCAAATCCTCTGCTACCTCGGGAATGCTTTCTTTAGTCTTTTCTACTATGTAGCTATTTACAAGGCTTTGCATGAAATCTTTATTAGTTCTCAATCCAGCATCTCTCATTAAATCTTCTATTTGCTTTTTTAATTCCTCAGGCATCTTTACACCAAACGTTACATCAGACATTTTCAGTTCCTCCATTATATGTATTAGTTAACTAGTTAACCTGTTTATATTAAACGTTTATAAAGTTAACTTATATATATAATATATCTATTGAATAACATCTTCAAGTATTTGATATAAATCTTCTTTCCGGTATATCCATCTGATATACCTTGTTATTATTCCTACTGATTGTATTTATAGGTATAATTATTTTAACATGTTATAATTTGTATAAAATTATAAAAATGAGGGCTTACAGCCTTCTTACATGGTACTAAGGATAAAAATGATACATAGGGAGAGGAGGGCATAAAGCAGACATAAGGGGGGGGAAAGACCAGTATATGATCTAATTAAGAGGGGGATATTAAAAATGAATAAAAATAAAATGCATAAATGGGTAATAAGTTCAATATTAGGTATTATGATAGGATTTTCAGTAGGTGGAAGTGCTTATGCAAAAGATGGAGATATTCACAGTCCTGCTAAAGAAAACTTAGGTGGAATTGGACAGATATTATTAAACGGAAATGATATAATATTTGACATGATATTAAATCTAGATAAGTACACTTATGAATTAGGTGGAAAGCTTTATAATGCATCAACAGTTAATGATACATTTAACAAAAATTCAGAAAAATCTTTAGAAATTGTTATGCAGGCAATAAAAACTGATTTAGTTCCTGTTGAGGATCTACCTGTCGTAGATGGACAAGGATCTATAACTGTTAATTTTATAGATCAAGATACTAAATTACCTATTGCAACACCAGTAACGACATTAGCTAAAGTTGGTGTAGTTTCTCCAGCTTATAATAAAGCAATTTCGGGTTATACCTTTATGAGTGTAACAGGAAACAGTTCACTTGTTTATACTACTAATGCTCAGACAGTAACAATTAGTTATAAGAAAATAAGTAGTGAAGTTCCTAGGGATGGACAGGCTATATTAAATTCATTTGTAGGATCTATTGGACATAATTCAAAATTGTATAAAGTATCTGATACAATCTTTGAATTGGAAGTTGTACAAAAAGAAACTAATGGTATAGATAATTTAATTTATGAAGACAGTGTATTAAATAAATTAACTCTTAACGGAGTCGCTCCGACTACAGTTGTTAAAGTGAAAAATTCAGACACAATGTATAATACTTACACAATAACAATGGGAAGTTCGATAAGTGATACTGATGTGTTATTGAAAATAAAAGATATTACATTAGATACTTATCCACTAGCAAAAGCAGATTCAGAATTTACATTGGTTAGTACACCTAAAGCAGTTGTGCCTGTTGATGAAATTGTAACACCAGAGATGCAAAAAGCATTTGGTCAGTGCTTTGGTATAGTAGCTAGTAGTTCAAATTTGATTAAAATTGGTGATAAAGTATTAAGACTTGATATTCAAAAAGATATATCATATGGAGGTTACACTCTTGAATATGAAAAAGGAATATTAAATGCGTTACGTGTAGGTACAACGAAACCTGTTAAAGTTGTAAAAGTAGCTAGTGTTTCATCAAGCTATAATTCGTATGAGATAACAACAGAGGATAGTATTGTAAGTGGTACTAGGTATAACCTTAGTATGCAACAAATGTATCTAGATGGTCATCCAACTGCTGATCAAATATTTGGTTTAGAGTTGTTAGTTAAATAAATATATAAATTGAGAGTAATGATTAAATAATTTTATGAATTATTGTAGATCATTACTCTTAAGATTATGTTAGTAGTATAAACGGGGGGATTATTTTGAATAGTATAAGCATAAGAACTAAATTTAAATCACTGTCTAAATTTTTAGCTATTACTGTAGGGTTTACAGCTATGCTGAACTTGAGTTGTATAAAACCGGTCAAGGCAACACAGGCTATGAAATATATGACGGTATCATTTCCGGAAAGTGCTGGAATAAACAAGACCCAAACAATTACTATTCCAAATTTACAAACTGTAGTTTCAACAACTGTAAATACAGGGTCAGTTACTAAAACCGTAAATAGTGGAATATCTACCAGAAACCAAATAGACCAGACTGGGGGATATTATAGTTCTAATACTTATAATAGCATTGTCTTTGTGTGGCACTTTCTCTTTAATTACTTTTGTCATACTTTTATCATCTGACTTATTATAAGTATTATTATTATTCAAGCAACAGCGGTATTACAAGTGATGTATTAGCAGAAGAAAAAGTCTTACTTTAAATATAAGTAAGTACATATACAATAATATAAAATTAATTCTAGGTGGGAGCTTTAAATATAAACAATGTTAAAAAGGTATATCCAAATGAATATACCTTTTTAATAGCTTTAAAATGCTCTGTATTTAATCTAAAAGTCTATATGTAGTTTTATATGTATTCTATTCCTAAAGTTCTTAAAATAGCTTATATGTACTTTAAAATACTATTTATATATTGCGCTTATTACCATCCTAACAATTTCTTCTCTAATTCATCAAAGTCATAAGACCTTTGCTCATAGTCATTAAATATACTTACCTTTGTTTTACTTGTAGTTTTCCAATCTTCTTTTAAGGCTCTTATCATAGCACCTACAACATTCTTAACCTTACTCAACTGACTTATAATAGTATACTTCTCTTTAATCTTTGCAATATCTCCATTAGCAGCTTTAAATATTTTACTTGCTTCAATGTCCGATATATCATCATGTATTATAGATTGTACTTGTTTTATATTATCACTACTTGGTTCTTGCTCTATTTCAACTTCCGTTGATGTGGATGCTATTTCATTTTTAGCTTTGCTACTGGTTGTTATGTTAAATTTAATTGAAATTACTTTCCTAACTTCTTTAAATTCTTTACTAACTATATGTAAATCAGTATTTATATTTATCTCATTTAAAGCAACATTAATTACCTTTTGCTTTAGATTTGCATACTTTGGGTACTGGTTTGTTTTGATATCCAATGCAATCCTCAAATCATCAATAGTGATTATTCTACTACCTATTTTTTCATACTGTTTCAATAATTCGTAAAGTCTAAACGAATAGGTACTTTTAAATTGCATAACATTTTTAAGCTGATATTTAGTATATTGTTTAAGTTCTAAATAAAATTCTTTCATTTCTTCATCAATTTTCATAGTTAATATTCCATTTTCAAAATCTGCTATTTTTACTAAATGTCTTTTTTTAAACATTTCATTTTCATCATTTTTGACTTTAATAACTCTTGCCATTAATTTATCTGTAATTTTATCAATATCTCTATAAATATTATTTTGTTTTATTCCTAATATTTTACTTAAGTCAATTGCGAGGAATTGATATTCTTTAAAATCAACATCATCTTTTTTTATCATACTTGCCAACAATCTAATTAGTTTTTGCTCTAATACTGAAAATGAATGTGATGCTTCAATTAGTTTGTTGCTTTGATATATCCAGTTATTATTTATTTTTGTTAAATTTGTTATCATTATCCATCACCTATCCCAACTATAACACATTATATAAAAGTTATATATAACTTTTATATAAATAAGTTTATACATTCTTAAAGTGTTATTACATCTACAGTTTGACTACTTATACACCGTAAATGTTTTTCAACCCTATTTGAGCAATATGATTACAGATAACAACAATTTTAATTGTTCTCTTGTTGTTGTTTTAAAGGTTTTAAAGATACAACAAAGTTTTAATACTTTTACGCATACCTCAAAGCATTGATATCATTAAGACTAGATAGGTTAACTATAACCTATTGATGTTGAAAGGTAACCTATTGATGGTAAAAAGCATTTTTAAAGGTAACCTATTGATGTTGAAAGGTAACCTATTGATGGTAAAAAGCATTTTAAAGGTAACCTATTGATGGTAGATCAATAGGTTAAATTCAATCTACTATTCTTCTAAATCTACATACAAAACTAATCTATCTAAATCTTTATATATAAATTGTTTAGTTAACTCTGGGACACAATAAAAAGCATACACAGAGTTCCTTGTTATTAAACATAGTTCATCAAATCTCTTTGTTATTTTTAAATTCATAATATGTGATGTATGTATATAATCAATATCATCTTCAACTAAAGATTTACTATTTGTAAATATACAAGGATTTTTTCCTTTATTGCCAATAGTCTTTGTTGTTATATATAAGCTACAATCTAAAAAAGTTTTAAAACTTTCTGATAATGAATTATCCAAAATTATAGACTTAGTTATATTTGCTTTTAAATTTGTTAGTACAAAATTCTTATCAAAATAATCTATATTATTCAAGTATAATACCTCACATATATTTATTATAAATAAATTATATCTATGATCTTTAACAAATTATCTTCGTATTTTTCTATAAATTTTTTAGTTAATATAGTGTTGCAGTTAAAGGCATATATGGAATTTTCAGTTATTAAAAATAGTTCTTTAAAATCTTTTGTAATTCTTATTTCTTTAACACTTGATGTATGTATATAATTAGAGTTTAGTTTAAACTCTATATCTTCAGATTCATAATATATAAAAATATAAGGTCTTAATCCATAAATAGAGAGGTCATTTGAATTTATATATAAATTACATTTTTTAAAATATTTAAAAATTTTACTCATAGCACACTTTAAAATATTTGATTTATCTATATTAGTTTGTAAGTTTGATAGTACATAGTCTTTATCAAAATAATCTATAATCATTTACAAGACAACTCCTATAATTTTTATTTTTATGAAAAACATGAATTCTCATTCTTTATAAAATAAAAAACTGAATAGAAAAGTCTATCCAGTTAAGTTCCTATGATTATTGGTTATATTTCAAGTAAAATTCATATAGTGCTAATGATACGATATCTTGCTTTTTAATACTTGAATATTCTTTGCATAGTTTATCAAACAACTCGAACGCTGGAGTATAAACTTTAAATGACTTAGTACTAATATCCTTCTGCATCTCTTGAGGTAAATTATTTATATTAAGCTGCGATATATCAGTTACATTAGTATGACTTTTGTAATCTTTTAGCATTTCCAGTAACTCATCCTTATTATTAATTAACTCTGTCATATCATCTTTAATATTATTAAAATCTTTAATACTCTGTAGTTCATAAGCATTTTTAATATTTACAATAGTATTATTTTTGTTTGGGGCGCTCTCATTAATTACTTTCGTCATACTTTTATCATCTGACTTATTATAAGTATTATTTGTCTTATTAAATATATAATTTTCTTTTATAAATCTATCTCTAATAGTAGTGCGACCTATTCCAATAGCCCCACATATTTTAGTTATTGTATTTCCTTCTGTCAGTTTACTATTAATATAATTTATTTGTTCAAGCACCTGCATACTGTCAAACTTAGTTCTATCCAATACTATCACCTCGTAATATTTTAATCATACTTTTGTATTATTATATTTTAATTATATATCTATAATATATCTATAATATATGATTAAATAAATCGTTGCAATAGTATGATTAAAGTATTATAAGGAATTTTATTTTTTTCCTAGAATATAATTTAAATATTTTTGTTAATATTCATAAGTGTTTATAGATCCTTCTTCTATAATTTTACCATCTTTCCATTTTGTACTTTTAACATCAAACCATTCTTTTTTAGCTTGAACTAAAAGCAGTTTAACATTATTTTCACAATATTCATCAAAGGCTGCTTCTTCAGCATCATAGGCATCGATATCGTCATTTTTATCATTAAAAAAATCTAGTATGTTATCATCCGAAGCATTACATACAGTACCACCCTCACCCGTGAATGGGTGACCATTTTTAATAGTACCATTAAAATTTAAAATATCATTAAATCCATTAACTGTATTGTTCTTTATAGATTTCAATATTCCGGTATAGGGTTGTCCATATTTTAGTTTGCCACTGAATTTATATTTACCCTCTTTATATAAATCCCCATCAATATAAATATTTCCTTTGAGTTTTCCTTGAAAATAAATATTATCATTTACATATATCGTTTTAAAACCTTCATAATAATTCTCTTTCTCTATATAATCAGCATCAACAAGCTTTTTAATAGGTGTAGAAATAATGATATGGTCATTAACATTTTCTTTTGAACAAATATTTATAAATTCGCTTTTATTATCATTTTTAATTAATAAAGTACCATCCTTCAATATTCCATTACAAATAGTACCCTTTATAAATAATTCATCGTTATATGAATAGTCGATTGGTTTTGATACACTTGAGTCTATAAAATCAACTATTTTTTCATTTTCTATATTTTCAATCATTAAATACATTCTGTGAAATAAGGATAAATATTTTAAATTAAACATATATTCATATTTTAGGGAAAAATCAATCCAAGAATATTCAGATAGATGTTTGTTTATAATCATTAATTTTAAGCTCTTTAGTTGAACATTTAAAGCATCAAACTTTTTTTCTGATAATAAATATTGAATAGTTATAAATTTTTTATAAAGAATATTAATTTCATATATTTCCTTATAATTCAAAACTGAATTTATATTTGATACATTTTGTGACCAGTTATCCATTATAACAATAGGTGTATCATAAGGGATTTCATTCTTATTTTCAATATACCTTAATATTGTAAAAGCTTGAGATATATTAAAAATTAAATCGTAATAAATACTAAATACACTAGAACTCGTTTTATTAAAGTCCATTTTTTGCTGATATGTATTAAATGACTTTGTGGCTTTAATACTCTGATAACTAGTCCGTATTATAATTATTGTCAGTATAATAGTTGCTATAACGGAAATACTTTGTATTAATTGATAATTACCAATTAACCACTGCTTCATAATGGATTCCCTCTTTCCTTAACCTAATAAACAATTAGATTTTATCGTTTAGGAATATGATACCATTAAATACTATTTTTAGAAAATTATCTGCTTTACTGTAAAACATTAATAAAGCAGAAGGTAAATTATTTACTCTCTGCTGCTTCATGCTCTTTAACTAATTTATAGAACGTATTACGTTTAAGGCCTAACTGATCCATAGCTTCATTGACTTTTAATTTCCTTGTTTTATATTTATTATATATTTCAGTCCAGTTAGTAGGATAGGATATTTTCTTTCTTCCCTTATACTTACCCTTTTGAACTGCAAGTGCTATACCCTCTCTTTGACGCTCTAACATATTCTCACGCTCAAAAGTATTGATTGCTCCAATCATAGTTAACATTAATTTACCGGTAGCTGTATTCGTGTCTATATTCTCTTTATTACTTATTAAATGTATTCCTTTAGATTTCAATTCTTCTACTATATTCAATAAGTCATTTGTGCTACGTGCTAACCTATCTAATGAATGAATATATATTGTGTCTCCTTCTCTTGCAAACTCTATCATAGACTTTAACTCTGGTCTATTAGCATCTTTAGCACTAACCTTTTCAGTAAACCACTTATTAATATTATGTTTCTTTAATCCTTCAATCTGCCTATCTTCATTCTGTTCTATAGTAGAAACTCTTATATAAGCTATATTCATTTATTACACACTCCCTCTACTTCATAACAGTACTATATAACAAGTGGTTGTTTGAAGTTAGGGATTTCTACAAATATATGTTTATTAATTAAAAAACTAACATCAAATAAACGGTATATTGGTGTATTTACTAGTTGTTTTAAACTATGATCTATATAAACTTTATTTGTATAGATCATAATTATTTATGTCTTCATTTAAGTCTAAGAGTGGATCGAACTTAGATTCATTTATGTTACTTAAATTATATAATATTTCTATTTGTGATGTTAACTTAGAATACTTTAATTTTAAAGAATCTAATTCATTTTTTAATTTAATCATATCATTCTTATCTTTCAGTAAATGGGTTATTTCTATATTAGTTAAATCAGATTTTAACTGATCAATCTCTTTTTTTCGCTTTATGGAGATTTTCTCTAATGCGTGAAAAGCTTCACAATTGTCTTCACTTTCTTTTTTAAGTTTATTGTAGTTATTTATGTACGTAGTTATAAGCTGGGAGATAGACATTGATCCTTTCTCTTCTTTTAATTTTTTATGCAATTCTAAAGGAATAGTTATACTAATCCTTGCTTTTCTTTGATTAGGGTACTTTTTCATAAAAACACCTCCATAAGCATATTTTACAATATATCCATATAAAGTGTGTACTTTTATATATTCACCTTATTATATATTTTTCAATCGTTATTATAAAGTGATTTACATGAGGCTTTTTAAAACTAAGTTGATGTTTATGCCCCTGATAGATAAAAAAAGTGTGCACTTTCGTATCTGTAAAATATGTTTAAGTAATAACTTCCATAAAAGGGCAATATTATTACAATTTAACATCATTATTATCTTAACCTATATTTATCAGTGTATTGATTGATATCACTGGCAACTAAATTTAATTTCCTAAGAGGACTAAAATCTGCTATATCATTGTATTCTAGAAATAATCTACTTAAACTATTACCAAGTTCTTTAAATATTGATATATCTGAAATATGATTGTGTCGTAGATTAATATAATAAATTCCCGTACATTCTTTTAATACAGAGATATCAGTAATGTTATTGTATCTTAAAGTTATATAATATAATGATCTTATTCTAGCTAAAGGACTTATATCAACTATATTATTATGAGATAGATTTAAGTCAGATATATAGTCACATTCTGCTAGTGGACTTATATCAGTTATACCACACTCATGTAAAGATCGGAAGAGCACACGTCTGAA
>ERZ1463040.24-NODE-24-length-12846-cov-18.275663_pt1 | contig 12846 bp, 16 predicted proteins | sample MGYA00564473_ERZ1463040 | MGnify/ENA primary metagenome ERZ1463040 (study PRJEB39244, sample SAMEA3635133) | Helicobacter pylori | study: EMG produced TPA metagenomics assembly of PRJEB11511 data set (Assembly of a 5300-year-old Helicobacter pylori...
TAAGAAAATCTTTATTATTTTTACCTTCTTCACCTACAAATTCATCAAATCTTTTGCGTTCTTCTGTATCAAGCCTAATTCCTAATACTGTACTTTTCTCATCTGCCATTTTAAAAACACCTCCTATTATTTTTGTTAACACAATATTTTATATTAAACGTTGATATTGTTTGGTTAACACTTGTTAACATTGTTTTGTTAACACCATTATAATACTATGGGAATTAATAGTCAATAATAATTTTATAACATGATTTATACTTTATCTCTTTCTATGAAAAATTATTTAACCTTCAACATAAAAAAAGAAAGGGCATAACTTACTACCCCTTTACCTTCGTCTGAATTTCTATAATTTTCTCTATAAACTTTTCACTAATTACAATAACTATTTAAGATTTTTAAAAAGTCAGCTTCTGTAATTAATCCATTGATATAATCCTCCAGAATCTTAGTCTCATTCTCTGTAACAATCAAACCTTCAATTGCTAGTGAAGCTTTTGCATTATCTAGTGATAATTGTTCTTCTTTAGACAACTTATTATTTTTTAGTGGATGCATATTTAACCTCTCTTTCAAATAATGAACGTAAGATATCGTACTGTATTGACTTCTTAACCTCATTCAGACAATAAAAAAGCAATTTGGATTTATTTATCCCAATTACTTTTTTATTTTATCTTTCCATTTCATCTTCCATATTTTTGCCCTTGAAAGCCTTTGTAAGCTTTAAATCATCTTGACGTTGTACAGACCTTTCAGTTCTTAAAGCACTATCCAAAGCTCTTAATACATCATTTAAAATATTTATTGAAGGAGTTAAAGTTGTTTTATCTATTTCAAGTTTTGGTTTTACTTCTTTTAAGTTAAATTCATGGGTGCTCTCCTGACTTCTCAAATCCACTTTATCTTTAACACCATATGTTTTAAGATTATCTACTGCATTGTCATAGTGCCATTTTTCAGTTCTATGCTCCTCTTGGAATTTAGCTTTACCAAATACCTTAGTATCCCATTTATCGTAAATATCCTTGTTACTATCCATAGTTTTAAGACATGCCTTTGCATTTAAAAGTCTTCTACCATTATTCTCAATATCCCTAAGCTCTTTATTTATATAATCAATTCTTTCACCTCTATTACGGTGAGTGGCTCTGATTTCATCAATAGATACTGGTCTACCCATAAGTTCATTGGCTGTTTTAATAGCTTTCATATCGTTATATTTTAGATACTTAGCTTGTGGGAATTGTGATTTGTATTCTTTATAAAATACTCTAAGTTCTTTATTTTGTAAGGCTTTAACACCTATCTTTATTGAATTTGAAGCCTGGTCTATTTCGTAAATATTTGATTTTAATTTTTCACTACTCTTTTGCAGATCATCAAGCTTCTTCTGATTAAGTTTTATATCAGCATTACTCACATATCCATCACTTGTAAGGTCAATATTAAATTTTTCAATATTAAATTTAATAGTTTCAGCTCTATTTTTATCTTTATACTTTCCAAACATATTTTTAGGAAGCTCTTTAAATTCATTTTCTGCCATTTTAAGCTTATCTAAATTATGATTAATGTTATTAATCCTTCTACCTACTATCCTTACCTCAAAATCAATTTTAGAAAGTTCTAAAGTATTGTTTTGTCTGATAGTAATTAATCTTTTTAATGCTTTATTTGAATTTTCATAAGTTTGTGGCTCATTAAGAAGTTTTTCAACTTTTTGTACTGCTACCTTTTCTTCCGGTTTAAGATTACTGTATTTTTGAGATTCATTTATTTTTTCCTTTTCTAACTTATCTTTAAGTTCGCGGTACTCCTGAAGAACTATAATTTTTTCTTTATTAAGCTCTTTAATTTGTTTATTTATTTCAGCTCTTTGATTATCAATGTTCTTCTTTTCCATTTCACTTGAAGTTTTACCAAGATGTATAGTTGGAACCTGATCTATCCCCTGATCTTTATAACTCCTATGGTCAATTCTATCTTCATAACCAGCTTTTTCTAAAACCTTATTTACGTTATTAGCCCATTGCTCTCGCCAAATAGTAGCATTCTCTTTTTTGTCCCACTCTCTATTTTTCTTTGCAAATCCTTCTTTTGTAATTTCTCGGGTTGTAAGCATAACATGAAAATGAGGATTACTTTCATCATTAAAATGAAAACAAACATCAGCAACCATTCCTTTATCTACAAAATTTTCTTTAACATATTTTCTTGAAAGTTCTTTTTGTTGTTCCTTGGAAAGCTCCAAAGGTAAAGCAATATTTATTTCTCTTGCAGTTCTTGAATTACATCTAGTTTCAGATTTATCAACTTCATTCCAAAGTCTTTCTCTATCCTCAACCCAACTTGGAGAATTTGATGGAGCTATAATTTCACTTTCAACATTTTGCTTTTTGGTGTAATCATGGTTTAAATTTTGTCTTTCATCATATAGTTTTTCTCCTGCTCTATATGCAGCTGCCGCCATACAACTTTTACCTTGTCCTCTACTTATTACTTGTAATGAAGAATGAAATATTGCCATGCCTACACCTCCTTTTTCAATTTATTGAAATATTGATTTTGATTATTTCCCAACGGGAAATTTTAAAGCGTCTGCAAGACCGTCACTACAAACGAAGTTTGTGTCAGTGCGCACTTTGTGTATTTCTTTATAATTATATTTTACCACTAGCCCCTTTTACTTTCAATATAAATTTTGGTACAATATAACTATGAATTTATTTTTTAGGAGGTTTAAAATATGGCTATTAAAAATGGAGAACAAAGAATAGAAGAATTATCAGAAAAAATAAAAAAACTAGAAGCTCAAAAAAAACAATTAGAAGTAAGAACTAGAGAACAAGATAGAAAAGCAAGAACTAGAAAACTAATTCAACTAGGTGGTATATTAAATACTCTTGGAATTGATACAATTGAAAAAGCTGAATTACTAAAAAGCAATATTACAAATAACCCAAAAGCTAAAGAATGGTTTGAGAAACTTTTTACAGAAAATAAAGAAGTAGAAAATAAGGAGATAGAAGAATTAAAACCCGTATAATTATTATTGTCTTTAAATTCTTCCTGCTTTTATTTTTTGAATTTATATTAATTATTTATTCAAATTAGATTTTATAACCTTACGAATAACGCCGTATCATTAGATACGGCGTTATTCTGTTAAAGCATTAGTTTATCTATGTTGTTAAGCATTCAGTTAAATTTAACTAAGCAATTACGTTTTGAATATATTGTTTTTTTTATTCAAAAAAACATTTTTTATATTGTATGAAAAAAATACTTGTAATTAACTTTATATAACAAAAAAATGACTTGGAAAGTACCAAGTCATTTTTTTGTTATATTTTAATAATTTAATACTACATTTGTATAATCAGTGAGTACAGTGCTTCCAGTGATTGGTAGAGCTCTAACGGTAATTGTATGAGCTCCTATTGATAGATTTTTAAAAACTATTGTTTTAACATACGTGGTTCCAACTTGTTGAACATCTACAAAGTATACTGGATCTGTAAGTTCTTTTGAGTCTGTAGAAACAAACGCTCCACCATCTGCAGATGCTAATGCTGTTCCATAAAACCCTGTCCACGTAAGTTTAATAGCAACATCTTTTGTTGTTAAATTTACAGTTGGATGATATGTATTAGCGACAAAACTACCTACAGTCCAGTCTGCATAACTAGGGTTTTGACTTACATTGACTGCTTCACCTACAGATGATACTTTGAAAGTTGTTGCAGCGTACACTTTGTTTATAGGCATAAAGGATATCGTAAGTAAAATAGTAAATAGTAATAACAACATTTTTGTTTTTTTATTTTTAAAAATAAATTCCATAATAAACCTCCAATTCATAATTTTATATAAAAGTTTAAAATTATACATTTTAAATTATGTGTAAACTTATTTTTATAAATGACGATATAGATAGTAAAAGAGGAGTGAATTAAAATGGATAATACACTACAGAACAATCTATTGAATAATAATTATAATAGTTATAGCAATAACATAAATAGTCTTAATAAAGATAAAACAGATTTAGTAACCCCTGAAATTGATAAGAGTAAAGACATTACAAATAACTTAGATACAATAACAATTAGTGAAACAAATAAAACTATAATTAACTCGAAAAAAGCTCAAGATGCTTTTAGTGAAACAGTATCTCATTTCAAGGGAAAATTGTATCCATGTGGTAGTGGTCAACAAGATATTACTGGCGTTATGGCTGACCTCACATGTTTTGCACAAGGTCAAGGTATAAAAACACCATTAGACTCTAATTTTAATATGGGGACTGATTATAAGAGTTACATTGATAATTTAGCAAGTTTTGCTGAAAAATTATCTTTAACAAGACCAGAACTTGTACCACCAGATTTCATGGATTTTTGTTCACAGCTTAAAGGCAATTTAACAAAATATGATTATAATTAGAGATTCAAATATACTAAGTATAGAATAAAAATTAGTTTGTTTCAAAATAGGATAATATGTCGTCACAAGTACCCCTCCATATTTAGAATTAAATTCACCTATATTTAAAAGCTAAAATTATTTTTTTAAAGTTAACATAATACCCATAGCAACAGTGATTATTAGCATTAATGGTTTTAAATACTTTTCTAACATTTTTTTATTCATTTTTTTTAGAACAATGGGACCTATGAAGGCACCAATCATAGTACCTGGAATTAAAAGTAGAATAAGTGACCAATTAATATTTCCAAGAGATAGATGCATTAAAAACCCAACAGTAGATATTCCGAAAATTACAAAGACTGAAGTTCCAACAATTTCAAGGGAGCTACAGCCTATAACCGATAAACCTACAATAATTATGCCACCACCACTTAACCCTGCAATACCGGACATTATACCCGCTAATATTCCATAGATAAAAGATTTTATTATATTTATAGACTGTAAATGAGCTAATGTATCTTCATCATTTTCGAGTGCATTTTCATTTTTTTTCTTAAGAAAAGACATAAGCATTTGGAAGCTCAATAGAAGCATAAAGATACCTAGAATTTTATTGTATAAAAATTCGGGGAGCAAATTAGCAGAATAAGCACCTATAACAGAACCGATTATACCACCTACAATCATATAGATACCTAATTTTACTTTAATATTTCCTGACTTCCAATGACTATAAGCACCAATTGCAGTAGTTGGCACCATAGTTGCAAGTGAAGTGGAAGCAGCTATGGCTGGTGCAATATTAAATACTGCTGTAAGAACACCAACATAAATTGCACCTCCACCTCCACCTAAAGTAATAATAAAAACACCAATTAAAAATCCTACAATCGGCAACGATATATATATCATTTAAATTTCCTCCTTTAAATACTAAAATATAGACCTTTATATTTTATAATCTCAAGAATATTAGTAAGCCCTTCTATAAATATTCATTATTTTTTTCATTTAAAATAAAACTTAATTAATACCTATGGCTGAATTTCTCCTAGTCGTTTTATTCCAAAATCCACAAGTCCTGCATATAAATCATTCCAATTTCTTCCATTAATTCAGCTGCAACCACAATTATTTTATCTTTATTTAACATTTATACAGAACTTTAATTATTATGATTGTTAAACTAATGTAATTAGATTATAAACTAATATAATTAGTTAATTAATAAATTTGTTTGATTTAGAAATAATGCTTAAAACCGTTAATCATGGTAATAATGTAGTTTTCAAAATATCCTCTATATTTGTTTTAAAAAGTTTAACTTTTCTCTCTAATTTCTTAACACACAATGCAGCATAATGAGCGCCTGATTCTCCTACAAAGAAGAAGTGATTTCCTTGAGTTTCCATGCTAAGTTCTATTGGTGATGTTCTTACTAATTCTACAAAAGATTTCCAACTTTCAGCTGACAATTTATTAAAAATTATTTTCATCTTATTTTTTTCTATATAATCACAATATATCTTGCTAATTAAATAAGCACCCCAAATACTTTGATCAGAAAGTGCATGCCTACTATCAATGATGTTATCAGTAACAATTGTAGTCATAAGAGGAAAGTTTGCATAATCATAACTTTTGCTGTCCCCTATGAATTCTAATTCGGAAGCTACAAACTCACCATTGTGATACTTAGTACCAGTTCCCTTCAAATTAACTGGCATACTACCAATATATTCATTATAATAAACATCCTTTGGTATGATTTCATTTTTGCAATTTATATGACTATTTATATTTATTTGGTTATACCAACGGTCAAAGCTTTTTGAACAATCAGAGTATCTATATTTATCCATTTTATCAATATTTGGCACTTGTGAAGGGAATTTTACAACTGCCATGTTAGGCGGAGTTGCAGAAAATGAAGTGCAGAAATCCACATCCAATCCAAGCGTTAAAGCATATTCATAAAATGACTGAACAATTCTTCCACCATTACTCCAAACAATTAAAATAATATGCTTTGATAGATTATTCTCATCTATTATGGTTTTTGCAATTTCAGCTACCTGCTTTCCCCATGCTCTTATTGTAAAATTGGGATAACTTTCATTATATATTGGTAGCTTTGTAGCAATAGGGTAAGAGATCCCCAAAAAATTATAACCTTCTGATACCAGCCAATGTGCTAAAAAATCTTCGTCTTGACTTCCATTATGCCCCCCATAAGCTATACGTGCTAAATGTGCGGCACCAGGAACAAAAACAGTAAGGGCTTCTTTGGGATTACCTTTGATAAATTTAGTTAATGCCGGATAGTTTCCACCTTGCTTGATTTTTTCTCCATTATAAATTAATTTATTTTTCATATTAATTTAAACTCCTATGCTATTATTATATTATATAAATTCTCTTTTAAATTACAAATTAAACTGTAGGTATGACTATATAGCTCAATGTTACTTTGCCTCTTTCTGATTTAGTATGGATACAAAACAATGCACAAGTCGATTATAACTTTCATCAACATCAACACCAGCACTAAAGAAACCGGCTTCTTCCAGGGAAACAAAACCATGTAAAGCACTTCGAAATCCACGTGAAAAATGGATAGTATCCTCTTCACTAAGATTATAAGCTTCTAAAACTTGGTATATAATACGGATTACAGCATGCCCCTTTTCCTTAATTTCATATTCATTATAGATAGGCAATTTTAGTATTGCTTTATAAAGCTCTGGGCTATCTTTGGAAAATTTTCGATATGCATTTGCCATTTCAATCAACGCTTCTTTCTTGGATTTGCCAACTGCTGCATTTCGAACTACATCATCTAATTTCTCAATTGCTAACTTAGCAAGTCCTATCGAAAGATCGGCAAGCCCATTTATATGATTATAAAGTGAGGGCGACTTTACACCTAAATTTTCTGCGATGTTGTTTAACGTAACATTATCAATTCCTTTTTCTTCCACTAATTTTGCGGTAGTATTCAAGATCATGTCCATATCTAGTCTTGGTTTTCTGCTCATAACAGCACCTCCAAAATAATTATAAACTAATTATATTAGTCTGTCAATAATACAATTAGTTTATAATTTATAATAATTATCCATGTATATATTACTATACTGGAGAATACCAGCATCTGTGTTCATTTATGTAATATTCACATTATTATTTATTTAGACTCAGAATAGAAATATCAGAGGGTATTTTATGCTAGTACGTGGAAGGGAATTACTAACATTAGACCAACGGAAATATATTGATGAATATGCTTTAGATTATATTGATGCTCTGAAAGTAACACAATAGTAATTGAGTTACTTTCACTTTGAGTCTATTACTCATTTGAAAAGAATTGTGAGTATGCTCAATTTATGGTTATTATGGTATGATTGAATATATATTGTTAGTCTGAATTGTAAAATTATATTAATTGGAGGAAAATTGAAATGAATATATATTATTATCTTACCATAACCCTAATTTTTATTGGAATTTTTATTGCAGTACTCTATTACTTAAATAAAAAAAATAAGGTAAGTAAATTAATCGGCTTTCTGTTTACATTGATATTTGTAATTATTTTAAATATAAGAAAAATATTTCTTATAAGTGGCTATAATAACATTGCTAACGCATATACAATATTACTAGTAATTCTTTGTCTAGGTACCTTATTTTTCAATTTTAAAAAACGTGGTGAATTGAAAAAGTAACTTCCACCGTTTGATATGAGGTTACTTGTTTTAATTTCATAGCCCCAATGCCAATGTAACACAACTATAATTGTGTTACATTCACATTGGGGCTATTGCCTATTCCTTAAAAATTTCATTTTGAATGTAACATAACGTGTTGACTTGTTACATTGAATGTATTATAAATGAACTAATTATAATATTAGGGAGTTGTAGATCATGAAGCTGGTTCAACCAATTAGGGATAGAGAAAAACTTGAAGAAATGAAAATAGAATTATTGAAAATAGGATATAAAAACTACTTAATGTTTGTTGTTGGGATTAATACGGGCCTTCGGATCGGCGATATATTAGAACTTAAAGTTAAAGATTTAAAAGATAAAACACATATTAAAATAATAGAGCAAAAAACAAATAAAATTAAAAGGTTTTTAATAAATTCACCCTTAAAAATTGAGATAGATAAATATATTAAACTAATGTTGGATGAAGAGTATTTATTTCAGAGTAGAAAAGGCGAAAATAAGCCCATTAGTAGAGTCCAGGCATATCGAATACTTAATAGTGCAGCTGAGCATGTTGGACTTCAGGAGGTAGGCACTCACACCCTAAGAAAGACCTTTGGATACTGGCACTACAAACAAAATAAAGATGTTGCACTACTTCAACAAATATTTAACCATTCCTCACCTAGTGTTACTTTAAGATATATCGGAATTAATGAGGATATAAAAGATAAGAGCATAGAGAATTTTTACTTATAGGAATTTAAAGAGTTAAAAAATATCAGGAGTTTTTTACAAACCTCCTGGTATTTTTTTTAGAAAACTTATTTTTTAAAGAACATATTTATGATAAAATAAAAAGGTAAACAAAAGTAGTGTAAAAGTAAACCTAAATAGTGGGGGTAGGAAAATGAGTAAATCAAAAAAATTAGACTTACCAATCGAAAAGTTAAAAGAAATATCTCAAGCAATAAATGAAAATACACTTGCCAATAGAAGTAAGTGTAAAGAAGATAAAATTCCAACAGATAAATTTATAAGACAATTTGAAATTAATAGAAAAGACTTTTCTGAAACAATTAAAGATACAAATATAAAATATAATAAATCAACTTTTTTTTACGATATTAAAGGTAGTGAAGAAGTACCCTTTTCAACTACCGGGCTCAATTTAAATCAAGTAAACAAAAGTAATTCAAAAGTAAACCTACCTAAGGCCTTAGGTAAAACTACTCAAAGCACCTCAACCGAAACCCAAAGTCCACCAAACAATACTTTACAACTACCAAACGAATTTAAGGAGCTTTTATCCTTAACCGGAGAACTTAAAGAAATGGTAGGTTGGTATAGAAATCAAACTAACACAAATATAATTGAAGTTCCTGATATTAATGTAAATACCCCTAAATTAAGTGGAGAAATAATTACTAGAAGCTTTAAAATGTATAAAAAAATAGCAGAAGATTTTTCTATTTTTGCAGATGGTAGAAAAGAAACACAAAAAGATCTTATTTCACTTGCATTATTAGAATTTATACAAAAATATAAATAACTTTTCATAAACGATGATGTTGTGAATAGTAATTAATACCTCCATAACTGTTACATTAATTTTTTTCACTTAAAAAAGGTACTATAAATAGCACCTTTTTACTGATAATGTGTCCACATTCTTAAAATCTTAATTGTATTTTCTTTCTCATACACTTCATAAATTATTCTATGCTTTATATTAATCCTTCGAGAATAGAAGCCTTTTAAATCTCCTATAAGTTTTTCATATGGTGGTGGAGTTTGATAGGGATTTTCTTTCATTATTTTTAGCAGCTCTTTTGCCTTTTTATCTAAACTACATGATTCTAATTTCTTGGCATCCTTTTGAGCTTGCTTAGTTATGACTATTATATATCCCATCCTATATCCTCCAAAGACTTGCACTCTTCAATAGGCTCTTTAGCTCCATCAATAATACTTTCTCTCATTCCAGGCATTCCTAAAAGATATAAAGTTTCTTGAATTGCTGACCAATCTTCTAGGCTCATCATTACAACATCACCTTTTTTACTGGTTATCTGTATAGGCTCTGAATTTGCAATTGTTTGCTCTATTATATTAAATATATCTTGTCTAGCATTAGTAATAGGAACAGTTCTCATGTTTAATCACCTCTTTATATTATTATATATATTCTACTGTACATATTTACGTACGTCAATAACAAAATGTAACTTACTATTTCTTACTGAAATTTAAAGAAAAATAAGAGAACAACTACAGTAGTTGTTTTATATGTTTTACTTCTTTTTGTTTTAAGTGTTTTGGGAAACCTTCTAGACTAGTAGTACCAGTGGCTTAAAAAATCTAATAAGACAGTTCCGTACCTAACTAAGACAGTTCCGTACCTAAAAATAAATCTAATAAGACAGTTCCGTACCTAACTAAGACAGTTCCGTACCTAACTAAGACTAAGACTATGTATTGACTTTAGTCTTAGTTGCATGGTAATATATTCTTATGAGGTGATTTTATGGAAAGAGATTATATAGTAACTAAATCAAATTATTTTATTATGAATACTAGTTATGATTTAAGTTTGGAAGAACAAAAAATTATATTAACATTGGCAAGTATTGTTCAACCAGAAGATAAAGAATTTAAACCTTATATATTTAAAATATCTGAGTTTATGGAACTCTTAGGTGTTGATACAAAGACAAAATATACTGAAATACCTAAAATAACTAAGGAACTTATGAAAAAAGTATTTGAAATCCATGAGGAAAATCGACTTATACAAACGGCTTGGATAAGTGGAGCTATATATGAAAAAGGTTCAGGTAGAGTAATTTTAAAATTTAATCCTGATTTAAAACCTTATATGTTGCAATTAAAAGAACAGTTTACTCAATATCAGTTAGCAAATATTCTTACAATGAAAAGTAAATATTCACCAAGAATATATGAAATTTTGAAATGTAATGAATTTAAAAAGCAAGGATACATAGAAATTGAACTTGAGGAATTAAAAAAATTGCTAAGAACTGAGGGTATGTATCATCAATACCAAGATTTTAAAAGAAAAGTAATAATGCAGGCTCAAAAAGAAATAAAAAAATTAACTGATATAAGTTTTGAATTTGAAGAAATAAAAACAGGTAGGAAGGTTACAGCTCTTAGATTTATTATCAAATCAAATAAAACTAAAAATAAGGCTCTTGATGAAGCTTGTGCCACTACAGAGGGTAAATCTACCAACAAAGAAGAAAAACGCTCTACAGAGCTTATAAATGAGATTAAAGCTATATTTAAAGAGAAGATAGACGGGTTAGAAGCTAAATCTATATTAGATACTGCTAAAGGGGATATAAATATTATTAAGGAAAAATATGAGATTGTATCTCAAATGAAAGAAGTTGGTAGTGTTGTTGGTACTATGATTGACGCGATAAAAAAAGATTATCAAGCACCAAAAGGAAAAGAAAAGGTTGGTAGTTTTAATGATTATGAACAAAGAGCCTATGATTTTGATGAACTTGAAAAGAAATTGTTAGGGTGGGATAAGAAAAAATTAATAGATGAAATTGAAATAGAGTAGAATTTTCCTACTCTATATTTTTGTAATTAGATCTAAGGCTTGTGCTGTAGCTATCAATCGTACATATTTTGTATAATACAATCCTCTTTTATTTAGATGATATTTGGCATCGAACTTTGTCTTGAAGTTTTTATACTCTTTGGTACCATCTTCAAAAGCGCGGAATTGATGCCAATTTTTTGCTTCTATTTTCAGCCACTCAATACTATCAAACGTTAGATTTCCAGTAAATGTTATCCCTATTCGATTCACTTCCTTTTATCTTTGTAGTATATCATTCTAAATAATTATTTTAAATAGATTTTTTTACTGATGAACTCTCCTTCTTAGCTCTTGGAGTTGTTTTTTTCTTCTCGAGTTCTTCTAGTAATTCTTTATATTTACTTTGATATTCTTGTATCTCTGCATTATGTTTCAATTGATTTTGATTTAATTGTTCCTGTTGTGCCTTTTGTAGTTCTAATAATGCCTTATCCATTGCTATAATTGCCTTCTCTTTCAACTGTTCAATATCTTCGATATGTTTATCCTTTAACTGATCTTGGCTCTTAGCCAATCCATTAATGACCTTCTCATGATCTTCTTTTAAGTTCTCAATGTCTTTTCCTAAATTGTTAACAGTAAAATTCTTGTCTTTAATACTATCTTTTAATTCAATATTTTTAGATTGAGTATCTGCAAGTGACTTCTTATACTGTTCCACCTCAACTTTATATTGTTTATATTCTTCAAGTATTCCAGTAAGAGTATCATTCTTACCTTGGTACTCCTTAATAATAGTTAGTTTATCAAGTGCACTTTCTTGTAATTGATTATGTTGTTCTTTTAGTGCTACGTTATCATTGTTTAAGATTATTAGCTTTTCCTCATTCATAGAATTTAATAAAGTTACTGAATCAATTTCATTTTGTAAATCGCTAACTTTATCTTTATATATTTGCAAATTCTTTTGGCTATTTTCTGAAATATCGCCTTTTTGGCTCTCTAATTTATCAATAATATTAATAAATGCCTGATGTATTTTGTTTGTATATCCTTCTAAAACATCAATATCACCTACTAAATTAATGTTTTTTACTTTTCCTTTGTTCA
>ERZ1463040.26-NODE-26-length-12765-cov-14.383478_pt1 | contig 12765 bp, 11 predicted proteins | sample MGYA00564473_ERZ1463040 | MGnify/ENA primary metagenome ERZ1463040 (study PRJEB39244, sample SAMEA3635133) | Helicobacter pylori | study: EMG produced TPA metagenomics assembly of PRJEB11511 data set (Assembly of a 5300-year-old Helicobacter pylori...
GGGGTGACAGGGATTGAACCTGCGACCTCATGGTCCCAAACCACGCGCGCTCCCATCTGCGCTACACCCCGTTGCATTTAAAGAAGTATGTTCTCACGCAACATAATTTATTCTACACGATATACTTTAATACGTCAATAGTTTTTTATTGTTTTTTTATTCATTTTTATTTTTATAACATATAAATATGCATAGAATGGCTATACCTTAATACTTATAGGCATATAATTTTATACTAGAAACTATATTTTCATATAATTAAATTAGTAATATCAAGTCTACAATTTCCAATCTAAGTATACTTTATTAAATTTCTACAAAATATGGTCTTACATCTTCTCCCCTTATTTCCATAATAACAAAGCCTCTCTTCCCATCTCTAGAAATTGATGGGCTGCCAGGGTTTATTAAATAGCTACCATTTTCTTCATTTATTCCAAAAACATGAGTATGACCATATAAACATATCTTACAATTTAATTCAAAAGCTCTTCGCCTAATATTCCAGGTATCAATTTTAACTCCATAATTATGCCCATGAGTCATAAATATCTTATGACCCTCTATATCAACAATTCTCTCACTAGGTACAATATTCGAATAATCACAATTTCCCTTAACACCCATACATATTATCTTTTTATTATTAGCTCTATCCTCTATGTATTTTAGATCCTCTATATTATCTCCAAGGTGAAGTATATAATCACAATTCTTAACTTTATGAATTATCTTATTTAATACTTCATGGTCTCTATGAGTATCACTTATAATTGCTACTAACAAACTTTCTGCATCTCCTTTAACAGCTACAATCTAAATCCAACATAAATTATAGTTCTACTAATTTTTCTATTTCTATTTTTAATTTTTTCAAAGCCTTACCTCTATGACTTAACCCATTCTTTTCTTCTTCACTCATTTCAGCAAAAGTCTTATTTCTTCCTGGAAAATAGAATAAAGGATCATATCCAAAACCTTTACCACCTCTATAATCCTCTATAATATATCCATAAGCCTCACCTTCTACCACTGTAAATCTAGCCTCATCGTCCATTAATGCAATAGCACTTACGAATTTGGCTCTTCTATTTTCATATGGTACACCTTTTAATTTTAATAAAAGCTTTTTATTGTTTTCTTCTGAGTTCCCATGTTCTCCTGCATATCTTGCTGAATATATTCCTGGATCACCATTTAAATACTCTACCATAAGTCCAGAATCATCTGCTAATATAATAAAGTCTTTTCTATTTTTCTCTTTTAAAATATAATATATAGATTGAACCTTTATCTTAGAATTTTCTATAAATGTAGTACCTGTTTCTTCTACATCTACCTCTACATTAACTTCTTTTAATGAATAAATATTAACAGGTAGATTTTTTAATATATCTTTAAACTCTTTTACTTTATGTTCATTATTAGTTGCTAATATAATATCTTTCACTTTATCTACTCCTATCTAAAAATAAAACTAACATCTTTTAATATATACCTAAACTATTTACCAGTACCTATCCAAAGACAATCCATTTTTAAAATATCTTTTTGAATATTTATCATTTGTTTTGATCCTTTTTCAGCTAAATGAAGCAACTCATCTAAATCTTTTCTTGAAAATGGGTTTTTCTCTCCTGTTCCTTGTATCTCAACAAATTCACCTTCTTCAGTCATTACAACATTCATATCTACATTTGCCTTACAATCTTCTTTGTAACATAAATCTAATATTTTTTCATTCTCAAATATACCTACACTTACAGCTGTTAAAAAGTTTCTAATGGGATAAACTTTAAATGGACGTTCCTTATGTATTTTATTTATAGCGTCTACTATAGCTATAAATGCTCCATTAATAGCCGTAGTTCTAGTTCCCCCATCTGCTTGAATAACATCACAATCTATCCATATAGTCTTTTCACCTATTAATTTAAGGTCTACTACGGATCTTAAAGCTCTACCTATAAGTCTTTGTATCTCCATAGTTCTCCCATCTATTTTTAATCTAGATATATCTCTTATTTTTCTTACTTCAGTGGATCTTGGCAGCATATTATACTCACAGGTTATCCACCCTTCTCCCTTACCTTTTAAAAACGGAGGGACTTTATCTTCAATTGAAGCATTACACAAAACCTTAGTATCTCCAACCTCTATAAATACTGATCCTTCAGCATATTTAGTATAATTTCTTATAATCTTAACCGGTCTTATCTGATCGTTTTTTCTTCCGTCTATCCTCACATTATTACCTCCACTTTTATAACTTTTCAACTTAAAATATTCTCTTTGAAATATTAAATACAAAGTATTTACAATATTACGCATCCTAATTGTTACCATTTATTTTTCATTTAATCTTTACTGACTATAAAATAAGCCATCATATATAAAATTTTTCCTTTAATTATAGATTATTTAGCACTTTTTATCTTTTCATCACATATCCTTTATATAAGGATTATTTTATGAGGTGAAGATTTTGAAATATATCGGTCCATTTTTAAGACTAAATAACTTATCAAACGAAATGATAGAAAGTCAACTATTTTATTTTGCAAAAGAATCTACAAAACATATAGTTTTAAACTCTAAATTTGGTATTAATATACCCCTAAAAGAACTTAAAATCAAAACATTTTCCAACTTCGATATTAACACATTTAAAGAAAGTTCTCCACTTTTATGTATCTATAAACGATCTAATATTAAACTTTTAACTCACAAAAACAATGTATTTTGGGATGAAGATAGTTTTAAAAAAGAAGTTAATATATCTAGTAATGGGTACTTAACTTTATGTTTATTAGAACTTGCTAATTATTATGAAAAATTCAAGGATTTAGATAAAGAACTTTATGGCTTATATAATATCTACATTAATCTAGTAAAACATCAATTAAACTTTTATTCTTCTTATCTTAGAAATGAAGAAGGGCTGTTTGTAGATAAGAAAGATATTTCAGACCCAATAACAAAAGAATTAAATTTTGAAATTAAAAATAAAAAGTTTAAATATTCCAACCAAATCTTAATGATGAATTGTTATGCTATTTATAGTATAATTTCTAAAACTGAAGATTCAGATGAATATTATAATTTTTCTAAGGATATTTTAGACATGATTTTAAGATATAAAGACGAGATCTACAACGTGTCTCTTCACGAAAAGATAAACATATTATCTCTACTAAATATTTACTTAAAATTTGATAATAATAATGATGTTTTACTTTTAACCATTGATATTATGGATTTAATCCATGATGAGTTAGGAAATTTAAATAATTCAACCTCTATCTCAAATACTTCATTAATTTTTATTACCTCTATACTGTTTAATCACACTACAGGAATTTCAAAATATGAAGACTTTAGTAAAGATATCTACAAAGAATTAATTAATTTATGTGATGAAGAAAAATTTGTTTTACTAAAAAATTCTTCTAAAAAAGACATAGATTATAATTCTTATGAAATTTGTTTTTATATTTTAGCTTTAGTATTTAAAAACAAATTTTCTAATGATGAAAAGAGTAATGCTAAGTTTGAATATATTTATAGAAAATATATTATAAATTCAGGTATAGTATGTAGCTGGCCAGAACCTCCTAATATAAATAGTATAGAAAGATATAAAAATCACACTTTAAAATCAGAAGATTTAATAGATGAAATTTATTTTAAACTTCCTACTTTACCTACTCCTGAAACCTCTGGTGTTGCCCCTGTTATAATAAAGGATATAAAATATAATGTTAAAAAAGATGAGTTCACTATAAATAAGCAAGTATTTGATTCAACAAAATATTTCCAATGTTTACTTTACATGATTTACCTCTCTAACAGTTAATAAGCATCTTCTTAGTTTCGTAATTTTAAAAAAAGAGTTTTAGATAATCTTTTATTTATCTAAAACTCTTTTTCTTTTAGTTCTTCATTTAAATCTGTACTTTTAGTTATATTTTTAATAATTATATTTTCATTTCCATCCATATATATACCTTCAATGTTATTGTTTTTACATATAAATAAATTGTTATTAGCAATAGGTATTAGGGGTAAGTCCTTTTTTAATTCTAATTCCATTCCCTTTATTAAATTTTCTTTTATTAGATTATTATTTTCACCTTTTATCTTAATTAAACCTTTATCTAAAAGTTCGCTGTTATAGTTCACTTCTTTACCATGGGTATTGTACCAAGACCTCAAAAAACTTTCTTTAGTTCCAATATGAGTATATTCTACTAATGCCATATCATAGTTTTCTTTAGTTAACTCATTTTCTATATCTTTATCTTTATAATAATAAATTGTACTTTTTATATTAAATTCTTTTTCTATGATATCTTTTAATGATTCAATTAACAATTTATTTTTTTCATTATCTACACATAATATGTTTAGAGTTTTATTATTTTGTTCAGTTACCAAATCCTTTATTTTACTATTAGCAGAAAACAGATCATATCTAAGATTAATATCTTTATTTTCATTTGAAAATACTACTTTTGTACTAGAATCATTAAATATTTCTCCTTTAGTAAGGTTTAAATTAAACTTTTCACTAACTTTAGTTTCATCTAATGATGCTAAGAGAGCTTCTTCAATAGCTTTTCTAAAATCTATTTTCGAAGCAAAGGGACTCTTAAAATTAAATATTATAGAATTAAAATCTTGAAGAGTTATATATATAATATTTTCTGTGGACTTTAATCTATCTATTTCACTTATAGGTGGGGAAAAAAATACATCTATTTGATTTGTATCAAACTTTGCCATACCCATTTCTGAATTTGCTACATTATCTAAAATAATTTTTTCAGTCAAAATACTGTCTTTATCATGATAGTTATTATTCTTTTTTAAAACAATTGTATTTTCTCCGTCTTTTTCTTTTAAATCTGTAATTTTATATGCTCCTGTATAAACTATCTGCTTATAATTTTCTTTCCATGATTTTAATACTTCAAAGTCTTTTCTAAGTCTGTATCTAGGCTTAGAAAGAGTATCTAATAATTTGTCATTTCTATAATTCAATCTTATTTGAAGTGTTTTCTTGTCTGTTGATATAATAGCCACTTCTCCCTGAGGCTTTTTACCTTTGTTGTAGTCTTCTGCTCCAAAAATGCTATACAGCTCTGAAATATTTTTACTGTCTTCGCTTGGACTAAGTATTTGTCTAAATAGTTCTACAAAATGTTTTGCTTCAATCTGCTTTCCATCGCTCCATGTTATATCCTCTTTTAGAATGAATGTATAACTAAGTCCATCTTCACTTATACTCCATTCTTTTGCAAGGGCACCTTTTATCTCACCATTATCATTTTTTTCAACTAGTCCATCGAAAATAGCACAAATTATGTCTTCCTCTCTAGAATTATATGTGTATTCAGAATCTAATCCTTTAGGAATGGATTGCATACCTATAATTACATTGTCTCTCTCCCCCTCAATAGGGTCATCTTTTTTTTGGATACATCCTGAAAATATTAACGTGATAGCTATAAAAACAAACAAGAACATTCTTTTTATCATAATATTTAGCTCCTATATACACCTTTATTATAATTAATCTATTATATATTATTACCTAATTTATAACTTTTAATCATATTTCAATCCGGTATATATCCATAAAACCTTATATAATTTCTGCTTAATCGATCTTTGTGTTTTGAATTCATCATCATTTGTTTTGATATAAATCTAACGTTATCTTCTAAAATTATTTTAAAAGGCAACTTTTCATAATGATTAGCATTGATAACTTCTTTTTTAAAAAAACCGGTGCATATATAATAAGCCTTGTCTATATTTACATTATTACACTTATATAAAAAGCTTAAATAATCTTCATATGTAACATATGTGCTTTTATGAAATTTTAATAACCTATTGCATCTCTTTCCATACAACATAATTTCTAAAACATATTTATTTTTAAGAATTAATTCATATTGAATAGAATACTTCCAGCATTCTTTTATAATAGAATCATATATTTTATCTATATCTATAGATTTTAAATATTCTTTTTCATTGTTTATTAATTTTTTATTTAACTTATAATATACTTTATATATCAGTTCCATATTAACTCCAAAATATTATTATTATATTATTATATGTACTATAGAGTATGTGGTGTGATATAATTATTTATAAAAGTTATGAAAATTAAACTTTGGAGGTTTTATGAATGCTGCTTACAATAGAAATTATAGGTATCATCACAATGATTATTTTATCATCTGTTAGTGTACTATCTTTTATCATGATTAATAAGATATTATCCCAATTAAAATATAAAAATTATCTTATGGAAAAAATGACTCAAAATATATATATGATAGCGTCAAAAAAAGATAAAGAAACTTGTAATAAATTATTTGATGAATATAACGATACAAATAAAGATGAATGTAAATATAAAGACAAAAACAAAGATACAAGCAAAATTTAATTCTTCTATATTCTAAATAAATCTACATATAAAATGCCTCTTTCTGTATCTAATCTCAGCTAGATACAGAAAAAGGCATTTTTCATTAAACTTATTAAACAGATTTAATATGTAAAAATTCATATTCCACTTATCTTATTCATGGTTTATTTCAAAGATTCTTAACTTAAAATACCTGTGATACTCTAAAAAATATAGCTGCCGAAGCTACAAAAAAGCAGAAAAAAGAGTATAGTTTTCTTTTAGGTAGTTCACCCCATGTTAAAAACTTTATAGACCAAAGTAACATAGTTATTGCTAAAAACACTTCTACCATATAGTAATTATTAAAGTATGCTATATATATGTATTGATAGGTGGATATTACAGTAAGCGTCATAACTACTATGGTAATAGCTACAAACCCCCAACATAGATAATCTATTGCCTTTTTCATATTTATTCCTCCAGTAAAAGAATACTTTCTATTTTAGCATAGATTCAAAGTCCTCTTCTGTAAGTATTTTTAAATTCAGTTCTTTAGCCTTATCATATTTTGATCCAGCTTCTTCACCAACTATAACATAATCAGTTTTTTTACTTACACTACCAGATACTGTTGCACCTAATGATTCTAGCTTTTCTTTTATACTTAATCTAGTATAGTTTTCTAAGGACCCAGTAACTACAATTGTTTTATCTTCAAAAATGTTAGCCTTTATATCTTTTTCTTCATATTTAGGTGAAATACCAAGCATAAATAATTCTTGTATGCTTTCATTAATTTTTTCATCAGAAAAAAACTTCAATATATTTTGTGCAACTATGTCCCCTATATCTTCTACAGCAGTAAGTTCCTCAAAGCTTGCATTTCTTATATTTTCTAAAGTTTTCAAATTACCTACTAAATCCTTTGCCGTCTTTATTCCAACGTTTGGAATACTTAAGGCATATATAAATGCTGAAAGATCACAATCTTTACTACTTTCTATTGCATTTAAAAGATTTTGAGCCTTTTTCTTAGCAAATCCCTCCAAAGTTAATAATTCTTCTTTCTTAACTCTATATAAATCTGGTATGGACTTTACATTCAACTTTTCAAATAATTGTTCTGCAGTCTTTTCACTAAATCCTTGTATATTCATGGCCTCTCTGCTAGCATAATGTACTAAGCTTTTAACCATTTGTGGCTTGCAAGATAAACTGTTTTCACAAAAATAATGAGCTCCTACCAATATAAGTTTACTATTGCACCAAGGACAATTAGTTGGCGGAACAATTTCTAAGGTATCTTTAGTATTTTCTAAAGTAACCCCCATTATTTCAGGTATAACATCATTTGATCTTCTTACAAGAACATTGGATCCAATTCTAACCTTTTTTCTATTTATATCGTCCATATTATTTAAAGTAGCACGTCTTACTGTTGCTCCAGCAAGCTCTACAGGTTCTAACAATGCAGTAGGACTAACTCTCCCACTTCTTCCTATATTCCATTCCACAGATAAAAGTTTAGTTGTTGCTTCCTCTGCCTCAAATTTAAATGCTATAGCCCATTTTGGAAACTTTACAGTATACCCCAAAAGTTCTCTTGTTCTAATATCATTTATGGCAATTACAACACCATCAATATCATATTCTAAATCTAATCGTATATTATCTATGTATTTTATTTCTTCTTCTATTTCTTCTACAGTACTGCATACTTTCATATAGCTATCTAAATAAAACCCCATATCTCTAATAAAATTAAGCATATCAACATAGGTTTCAAAAGGTCTTCCTTCGTTATATCCTATATCATAAAAAAATGCAGAAAGATTCCGTCTTTCAGTTTCTTTAACATTTAAATTTCTAAGAGCACCTGCAGCACCATTTCTTAAATTTTTTAGGGGTACCTTAGCGATTTCATTATATTTATTAAAAGCCTTTCTAGTCATTACGGCCTCACCATGGATTTCTATGGTACTATCATAAGGTATCTTTAGCGGAAGGCTTTTTATTGTTTTAGCTTGAGCTGTAACATCTTCCCCTACAATTCCTGTTCCTCTTGTAGCTACCTTAATTAATACTCCATCTTCATTATAAGTGCAATTAATAGTAAGACCATCAAATTTTTTGGTTAAAACATAGGTTAACTTTGGCAAGGGAATACTTGCAGTTTGATTATAACTTTCTACTATCTTTATGTTCCTTTTATGCCATTCTTTTAATGTTTCGATACTTTGAGCTTTATCAAGGCTCCATAAAGAAGCTTTATGGACATATTTATTAAATTGGGGTAAAACCATATCTCCAACTCTTTGAGTTGGAGAATAAGGGAGTATGATTCCAGTTTCTTTTTCAAGTCTTACTAATTCATCATACTTTTTATCATATTCTTTATCACTAATTGAAATATTATTAAGAACATAATACTCATAAGCATATCTATTAAGCTCTTCAATAAGGTCTATAATTTTATTTTCATTCATATCCAAAAGCTTCACTCCTTATAACGTATTACAATAATTGTAAAGGGGTTAAACTAAGTATAAATTGTTTTACTCCCATATTATCAAATGCTATAGTTATTTTTAAATCATCCTCTTCTTCTAGAGTATTTATTATAGTACCTACTCCAAATCTTGAATGCTCTATCTTCCTACCAATGGTTGCTTCTTTTTTTGTAAGTAATTCACCGGTACCCTTTTGTATCTTTTCTTCCATTCTATTTAATGCCTTAGTAAAAGATTCCTCACTATAATCTGCTCTTAAACTATGAGGATTATACTCCGCCTTTGCTTTTGTTCTTTTTCTAGGTTCTCTTAATGTCTTCACCTTAATATGTTCTACAAGTTCTGGATTTATTTCATCTATAAAGTCAGATTGACTATAACTAACCGCTCTTCCAAATACTCTTCTAACTTCTGCTGATGTCATATATAGCTTTTCTTTGGCTCTTGTTATACCAACATAACAAAGCCTCCTTGACTCTTCCATTTCCTTTTGATCATTTAAAGATGCATTACCAGGGAATATTCCGTTTTCCATACCCACCATGAATACTACAGGAAACTCCAATCCCTTTGCACTATGAACAGTCATAAGTACCAATGTATCTGCTTCTCTATCAAAATTATCTATATCTGATACAAGAGTAGTCTTTTCTAAAAATGCTGAAAGGGTTTTATCCTCTGAGCTTCTTTCAAAGTCTACAGCTGCTGAAACCAATTCTTTTAAGTTTTCTACTCTACTTTTATCCTCAGGATTATTAGTTTTTTCTAATTCCTTAATATAACCACTTTCATTAAGGATATACTCTATAAACTTAGAAACTGATAGTTGCTCTTTCATATCAATAAGATCATCCATTAAAGTTGTAAACTTAAGTATAGCATTTATGTTTCTTTGCGTTAATCCTGGTATACTTTTAGCATCTACCATAACATTATATAAATCATCTTCTATAGAAACAGAAAATTCCTGAAGCTTAGAACATGTTGTATCTCCAATATTTCTTTTAGGTACATTTATTATTCTTCTTAAGCTTACTTCATCTTCTGGGTTGTTTATAAATTTTAAATAAGCCATTATATCTTTTATTTCTTTTCTATCATAGAACTTTAATCCACCAATTATTCTATAAGGTATATCTGCGCGCATAAAAATATCTTCAAATATACGTGACTGTGCATTAGTTCTATAAAGTATTGCAAAATCTTTATAAGTCTTTTCTTCTTCTTTTATCATTCTCTTTATTTCAGATGAAATAAACTGTGCTTCATCCATATCAGAATAAGCCCTATATACCTTAAGTTTTTCTCCCTTTTCATTGGAAGTTCTCAAAACCTTGTTTTTTCTCTCGCTATTATTGCTTATTACTGTGTTAGCTGCTTCTAATATATTTTCCATAGATCTATAGTTTTCTTCAAGTTTTATAACTTTAGCATCTGGATAATCCTTTTCAAAGTCCAAGATATTTCTAATATCTGCACCTCTCCACTCATAAATACACTGATCATCATCACCAACTACACAAATATTTCTACTTTCTTTAGCAAGTAATCTTACAAATTCGTATTGACACTTATTTGTATCTTGGTACTCATCTACCATTATATATTTAAACTTCTTTTGATAAAACTCTAATACATCAGGATATGAATTAAATAACTCTACAGTTTTGAATATTAAATCATCGAAATCTAAAGCATTATTATTTTTTAATTTACGTTGATAAAGTTCATAAATCTCAGCTATCTTATTTTCTCTAAAGTTACTTTCATTTTCTCTCTTATAAGTTGATGCTGTAACTAGATTATCTTTAGCTTTCCCTATCTTGCTTATTATCTCATTTTCTGTAATATCTTTATCATTAATATCTAATTCTTCCATGCATTGTTTAACCAAAGACTTTTGGTCATAGCTGTCATAGATAGTAAAACTTTTTTTGTATCCTAACTTATCTATTTCTCTTCTTAAAATTCTAACGCAGCTAGAGTGGAAGGTTGATATCCACATATTGTCTGCTGTTTCTCCAATTAGAGACTTCACTCTTTCTCTCATTTCTTGACCTGCTTTATTAGTAAATGTTATAGCCAAAATCTGAGATGGGTATATATTTAAATCTTCTACCATGTGCGCTATCCTGTATGTCAAAACTCTAGTCTTACCAGATCCTGCTCCTGCTAATATTAACAAAGGTCCTTCTATTGTTGTAGCCGCTTCATATTGCTCTTTGTTTAAAAGTTCTTTTAATTCCATATTAATTACCTCCTGTAAATAAAAAAAGTTTATATAAAAAATATAAACTCAAAAGAATAAGCCAAAGTCACCCATCCTAGTATAACATATAAGCACAATAAAATAAGATTATATGTTCTCTCTTTAATTTATAGCAATAAACAGATATTTATTATTTTTAATCTGTTCCTTCAAATATAAGTTTATATCCTATGCTCTTATATCTATTCTACCATTTATACGCTAAATAAGCCACAAGTTTATATTTTATTTTAAAATCATAGTTTAAGTCTAAATATATTTTAAAAAAACAAAAGCACAACCCTTGGGGAAAGGCTGTGCTTTTATAAATAAAAAGGGGGTTATTAATACTTTTTATTCATCCTTGCACAACTATTATATTAAACTTTTTTTAATATTGCAAGGTGTTTTTAAAATAAAATTGTAACTTTTATCTTACTATCACATTAAACATTCTATATTCTATGCATTTAATATTATTTTAATTTATATATAGTTTTATTAAGAATAATACCTTTTGCTGTATATATTAGGATCTCTTATACATCTTATAAATGCTAAAAGAATTTTGTTTATCTCTATCTATTTTTTAGCACATGAATATAATGATTCTATCTCCTCGTCAGAAAGTTCTCGGTATTCTCCCTCATTTAAATTTTCATCTAATAAAATAGGTCCAAACCTTGTTCTTCTTAAATAAGTAACTGCTTTATCCAATGCTTCAAACATCCTTTTTACTTGATGAAATTTTCCTTCTTGTATTGTAAGTTCTATTTCTGAGCCCTCTTTAGATGAAGATATTATTTTTAATTTTGCTGGTAAACATTTATATCCATCATCTATAACCATTCCCTCTTCAAACCTTTTTATATCTTTTTCATCTACTTCTTTATTGATTTTTGCATAATAAACCTTTTCCACATTCCACTTAGGAGATATTAATTTATGATTAAGTTCCCCATCGTTAGTTATAAGAATAAGTCCCACTGTATCTTTATCAAGTCTTCCTACTGTAAAAGGGTCAAAAGCTATGTAATCAGGTTCTAATAGATCTATTACTGTCTCATCATATTTATCAAAGGTTGCTGAGATTACATCCTTTGGTTTATTCATCATAAGATATATATATTTTCTGTAGAATATCTCCTGTCCATTTATTTCAATAATAGACTTGTTTGGATCTATTTGAATACTATTATCTTTTACAACCTCTTTATCTATCATAATATTTCCTTTTTTAATTAAAGACTTTATGTCCTTCCTGCTACCATATCCTAGGTTTGAAAGTATCTTATCTAATCTTTCCATAATACCATCCTTTATTTAAATTAAACTTCATTATTTGTACTTTATTTTGTTATTTATCCGATGGCTACCATCCGTAACACCCCTATCCTCTTCAAGGTGGGGATGACGGCTGCTACGCCCCTGGATAAGTTCTTCTATTAAAAAGTTATTATTGAAAAAAGTGAATATATATATATACTCACTTTTATACTATGCCTTATAATATCCCATAACCTTTTTAATATAGTTCTGAGTTTCTAGAGGAAGCCTATCTGCCTTTTCTA
>ERZ1463040.27-NODE-27-length-12311-cov-14.844403_pt1 | contig 12311 bp, 13 predicted proteins | sample MGYA00564473_ERZ1463040 | MGnify/ENA primary metagenome ERZ1463040 (study PRJEB39244, sample SAMEA3635133) | Helicobacter pylori | study: EMG produced TPA metagenomics assembly of PRJEB11511 data set (Assembly of a 5300-year-old Helicobacter pylori...
CTTAAAGTCTTCCATAAAGAAAGGAATACAAAAATGAAGAAAAGATATATTAGTATCATAAAAACTTCAATTATTATATCACTGTTTATAATTCCACTTTTAGTTATATACATAAATTCGGGATATAATCTAGCTTATGCAGCATATGTTGAAGGTAACTGCGTAGCTTATTATAAAGATAAAGAAAAAGTTATAGATATTTACAATAAGATCTTAGATAAAAATAAAGATATAAAAATAAATGAAGGCATAAAATTTGAAAGGATTATTACGAAAACTTCATCCTTAAATAACTATGATAGCATAGTTTCAAATATAAAAGCTAGTTTAGATAAAGAAGTAGATTGTTTAGTTTTGAAGATAGATGAAATAAATTTAGGTATATTAAGGGATAAAGATAGATGTGAAGATTTATTTAATTTAGTAAAAGAGCACTATATAAGGGTAAATGATTTAAATAAAGAAGATATAATAAATACATCTATAAATAATAATATATATTACATACCTTACAGAGCTTATGAGTCTCAAATAAAGACACCAGAGGAGATATATAAGGTAATAAAAGAATTGGATAGTAGCAAGGAAAATCCAATAATGTCTGTAAATATTATTGGTATAAAAAATGATATAGAAGATATAAAAGAGGATACAACCATTAAAAGTACAGATGAATATTATATGGGTGAATTTAAAGTACAGGAGTTAGGAAAGCAAGGTAAAAGACGTATAGAAAAGCAAGTAAACATTACAAATGCAAAGGTAATATCAGAAACTATGATAAAAGAGGAAATAATAGAAGCACCGAAAAATAAGGTAATACTTAAAGGAACTAAAAATCCTATAGGAACTACTATTTCATTTCTAGAAAGGCCATCTAGAGGAGCAATAACATCTAACTTTGGTGCAAGATGGAACAATGAAAGTCATCATGGAGTAGATATTGCAGGAAATACAGGAGACCCTATAGGGGCCGCCCTAGATGGAGTAGTTAATAAGGTAGGGTATGATAGTATCTATGGTAAATATATAAAGATAGATCATGGCAAGGGCATAGAAACATTATACGGACATTGTAGTTCAATAAGTAAAGGTAAAGGGGACACTATTAAAAAAGGGGATGTTATAGGCAGGGTTGGAAGTACAGGAAGAAGTACAGGACCACATATTCACTTTGAATTAAGGTTAAATGGAAAGGCTGAGAATCCCATGACCTATATGAAATAACCAAATATAAGTGTTGAACTCCTTCTTATTATAGGTAAAATGGTATTAAGGTATTTAATCTAATACCAAAGAGCGTACATTTTATAAACCATTAAGATATTAATAGAGGGAGATGAAAGGTTATGGCAGATAAGTTAAAAAAGTGTTTAGTAACGTACAATTATGGTAGTGATGAAATAAAAAAGATGGAAGAGTTGGGTTATGAGATAATAGTTAAAAAGGAACATAAGTTAACCTACGACACGGAGCTTGAAGACGTAGAAGTTTTAGTTTGTTATGATCCTTTTGAGAGCTTAGATATACTAAAGATGAAAAGATTAAAATGGATACAATTATCCAGTATTGGAATAGATCAGTTACCAAAAGATAAAGTTATAAAAAATAATATAATAGTAACAAATAACAGAGGGGGATATAGCATACCTATGGGTGAGTGGGTAGTGCTAAGCATATTACAAATTTATAAAAAACAAATGGATATGCTTAAAAACAGATTAGATAAGACATGGAAGATGGATACATCTTTACTAGAATTTTATGGTAAGACAGTAGGGTTTGTAGGTACTGGAAGCATTGCTATGGAAGCAGCTAAAAGACTTCAAGGATTTGGAGTAAGGGTAGTTGGTATGAATACTAAAGGAAAAGAGGTAGATTATTTTGACAGCTGTTATAAAAGAGAAGCAATAGATGAGATGTTAGCTATAAGCGACATCGTTGTTATAGCTATTCCTGAAACAAAGGAAACCTATCATTTATTAAATAAAGAAAGATTTTTGATAATGAAAGATAATGCAGCCATAGTCAATATAGCCAGAGGGAGCATAATAGATGAAGATGCATTAATCGAAGAGTTACAAAAAGGACGATTTATTGGAGCTGCGTTAGATGTGTTTAAAGAAGAGCCGTTACCAAAGGAGAGCTTATTATGGGATATTGAAAGGGTATTAATAACTCCTCATAACTCATGGGTATCTGAAAAAAGAAATACTAGAAGATTTGAAACAGTTTATGATAACTTAAAGAGGTACTCAAAGGGTGAGAACCTTTCAAATGTAGTGAATGTAAAAAGAGGATATTAAATAGGCCATATCATAGGGGTAAAAAATATCAGGTTCCTTATTAAGTTTAGAGGTTGCAAGTTTAGTTGCAACCTCTTTTCAGAATTATGGTAAAAGTTTATTTATATTTATTATTCCATTTCCTTGACTAGATTTTGATATAGGTGCAAGTTCTGAGGATACCTTTATTAAAGATAACAAGTCTTTAAAGGTTAAGGCAGGGTTGTTTTCAAAAAGCAAAGCACATACACCTGATACATAAGCTACGGCACATGAGGTTCCAGTGTAAGAAGTGTATGGAATATCCAAGGTTTTAGGGTATAGCTTTTTTCCATTTCTTTCAGAAATATACTCTGTATCAGTATTTAAAGAACATAAATCAACGCAGTTAGCAGCTATATCTGGTTTACCTATTTTTTTATTACCATTAGAAGAAGAAAATCTGAATTCTTTTATACTATCTTGAATATTAACACCAGATACGGTTATGCAGTGAGGTATTAAACCAAGACCAATAATGGTTTCTTCGTCTACATTTATGCTCCCGGAAGGAACTATAGGTACTAAACCAACCTTTATACATTTTTCAAATAGTATAGAAAAACAATTAATTATAAATGGGTTATATTCTAAAATTTCAAAGGGCAAGCACAAAACCTTTATATTATCTTTTTGAGACCTAGTTAAAATATCATCTATAGCAAACAATATGTCAGAAACGTAGGCTCTACCAAAGCGATTAAATGCTTTATAACAATATATAAGTGAATTTTCTGCAATACCTTTAAATTTACCTTCAGAACTATGACCACTACCTGAAATTAAGCCAGATATAAAGGTACCATGACCATTATCATCATAAGGATACTTAAATTCATCTAAAATATCTAAAAAATATTTAATCTTATTTTTAGGTAATAAAAGATCGGGGTGAGGGTAAATGCCACTATCTACGAGCCCTATACCTACATTCTTACCTGTAAGGTTATAGGTATCGCCAATATAAGCTTTATTAGAATGAATTACGCTTCTTCCACAAAGGAAGGCAAAACTATCAAAGGTTATAAATGAAACTTCGGGATATTCGGATAGTCTCAATATTAATAAAGGAGATATGGAAGCAGAAATTATATCAATGTTATAAATAGACTTTAAAACTTTTCCACCACCAGATTTTATCCTCTTTTCTATATTTTCTTGAAGGTTTTTACAATGAATTATAACCCTATAATTTTTATATAAGTTTATATCTATAGCCTTTTTTAAGTTGACATCAATTTTACTTTTCCATAAGAACATATAAAGACCCCTTTTTAGCATTACAATATATATTATGAAGTATACAAGAAAAGTAGTATTTATTCTAAATAAAAGCCTCCTACTTAAAAATAAATTAAGTAGGAGGCTTTTATGTTTACATAAGTAATGTGCCTAGGAAGGGAAGTTATTTACATTGAACTCTTTAATACAAAATTCAAAAAAGGCATTGGCTGTAGGTGTTAGTGTACGTTTTGAATTAAGTATAAGATATATATATCGCTTAAGATCTAAATCTTTTATCTTAGACATATTAAGCTTACCGCTACTTACGTAATCGAGCCCAACGTTTTGTGAGACTATTGAAACACCTGTACCAGACTTTACAAATTGTATTAGTGTGTCCATGTTATTTATCTCACATAAGATATTTAACTTATTTTGATCTAAGCCCTTTGATAGAAGGCTATCTTCAAAGGTTTTCCTAGTTGCAGAGTTTTTTTCTCTCATTATAAATTTGTAGTTAAACAAATCTTCTATGGTGATTTCTTTTGGTATATTCATAGAAGGGCTTGATATTAGCACTAGGTTGTCCTCTACTAGACAATAGCTTTTTATTTTATCAGTTTTCCCCACATCTCCAACTAAGCCCACTTCGCAGTCTAAATTAATTATATCTTCAATAATTTCTCCAGAATTCTTTTCACTTATATTAAAGGCTATTTGAGGATATTCTGTACTAAATTTATTTATAAGACTTGGAATTATGGTGTGACAGGGAGTTGTACTAGCAGATACATTTAGCGTACCACAAATTTTATTATTAAAAGCACATAAATTTGTTATTGCATTATTTCTAGTATTTATAATGTCTACAGCGTAATTTAAGAATGACCTACCCGCTGGAGTTACATTAACTTCTTTAGAGTTTCTGTCAAAAAGTTGAATATTTAGCTCCTTTTCTAAACTAGAAATATGAGAGCTTATAGTAGGTTGAGATAAGTATATACTGTTTGCAGCTTTTGAAAAGCTTTTAAGTTTTGCCACTGATATGAAGGCTTCTATTTGTTTAAAATCCATAAAATTCAGTCCTCCCAAAAGTAATAAATATATATATATTATAGTCTATTAATGTATATATTAATAGGTAGTATAGATATTTCTAATAAGGTAATATTATATTAACGAAGTTTTACCTACATTAACTATATCTATAGTGTTATCTTTTATGGATTTTAATATGTTTACAGTATCTAAATCATCTTCTAGTGACAATATAAAAGTATTATAATGGATGGGCAACATTTTCTTTGACTTCATCATTTTATACATTTTATAACTTTCTAGTGGAGTACAGTGCATCTTATCAAAGCCCTCAGGCAAATAACAACCTACAGGCATAAGAGCTAGATCACTTTCTATTTCCTTGAAGTTTTCTGTAAAAGCAGTATCACCAGCAAAAAACACACTTTTGTCTTTACAACTTATAAGATAAGCATTGCTACTATGATCTTTTCCTAGGTAATATCTTCTACCATCATGGTTTGCAGCTATACATTTTATGGTGATGTCACCATTTTGATGTATTTCTCCTTCGGATATGCCTATTACATTTTTAAATCCTACAACTTTTATAGATTTTACATAGGATTTAGGGCAAAGTACTATTACATTTTTATTCATTTTTATTAGTGAATAAAAATCAATGTGATCCATATGGCCATGAGATAGTAATATATAATTAATATTTGAATTTACTAGATTCATAGAAGGTTTAATCTTCCTTTTGAATTGACCTACGGAGCCAATAACAGGGTCTGTTATAAATATATTATCATAAAGATTTATCATAACAGAAGCATGGCCTATCCATTGTACAGAATTAGTTACTAAAGATTCACTTAATGGAGTTGAAGTTTCTTCAAAATAATTTTTGAGATTTTTATAGTGAAGTTTCATAAGAAACTTTGTATTAAAACTTATTTTATCCATACTTTTTAATATGTTTATAATAACACCACCTTTAAATTATTAAGGTTTCCACTTAAATATTATAATACCTATAACCATTATTGCAATACCTATTATCTTACTAAATCCAAAAGAAACCTTATTTGTATCAAACATTCCCCAAAAGTCAATTAATGCTGCAGATAATAACTGAGCTACAAGTATAATTGATATACAATAGGTAGGGCCCATGGATGAAATTCCTTTCATTACCGTATATATTATAAGAACACCTAAAACTCCACCTAAAAGATAAAGTTTGTTTACTGATTTAATTTCTTTTATATTGCCAGAGCCTAAAAAACATATTAGTAAAATGGTTAATATAAGCCCGCTACCTTGAACTATTAGATTTGTTTCTAAAAGCCCAATCTTTTCTCCGAGCCTAGTATTGAAAACACCTTGTAGGCTCATAGCAATTCCAGCTACTATTGAAAAAATTATACCTAACATAAAAATCACCTCTATAAGTATTATTTCCAAAAATAAAAAAAAAACTCTACCAAAGGTAGAGAAGTTATTTTATGATTATTTAATTTTTTTATTATTAGAAGTATTTTTTACTATGTAAGAATTTTCTATTTGATTTAAAGAAAAACCTAATCTAAGACCTAAACTTAAAAAGTCTTCAAAAAGTGTTGTGTAGTGATCTTTAGAGGATGTGACCATTAAATCATTTATATCTACATATAGGTTTAAAAATTGTTCTGAAATATTATAGTCATTTGGTTTAAGTTTTGGTGAAATATTGGTATAAAGTTTATCTAGACCTAAAGTTAATATTAGATGAAAACAATCTATATAAGAATCTAATAATACACCACTTTTAGAAGGTTTTGCATCGGACCAATATTCAAAGCTTTTAGTTTCATTAGCAAGTTTACCTAGTTCCACTAATAGAGCTAAAAAGTTTTTTGAATTAGGGATACTTTCATCTAAGTTTTTGGAAGCATATATTTTTTCATTTAAATCCTTTTGTAACTTAAATAAGTACTGTAAATTCATAACAAAGCCGCCTTTCTTTCAATAGCAATTTTCTCACTAATCCATTGTAACTAATTATCATAAAAATTGAAAGTTCAGAAAACGATTACCAAAAGAAAAGTTAAAAATATTTATATTTTCATCCAAGTACTAGGGCAAAAAGGTTTTTAATGGATAGCTTTTAATAACCATATCTCTCTTATTATTAATTGGTTTCCAAAGTTCTATTCTTTCTATCTTTGCTAATTTATAGAATCCATCATCTTGTGTTTTATGACACGCGTTCAGAAATTCATTTTTTGACCATTCTCTTGAAGCAAAGTTTGTATTTGCAAGTGAGATGTGTAAGTCCCAATTAGAGGCATCTTTCCTTACGTTAAACCCATTTAGTTTTAATTTATCATTTATAGTCCTATTTAATCTTTCTATATATCCTTTGTTTTCAACTCTTAGATTTACAGATTTATAAGGCTCGTTAAAACATATAACATCATCTATTTCTACTTTAAATCGTTTATATGACTTTAATATTCCTTTAAGAATTTCATCTAATTTATCGATATCAGGATCATCTATAACCTCTAAAGTTATATGCAATGTTGGAAGGCTTCTATATAGATTGTATTTTTTACTTAAGTCTTTTTGAAGACCTTCTATAGATTTATAGGAATCTTCATCAAATAATGCTACTAAATAATATTTCATTGTTATCCCCCAAATTTTATATTTTAATTCATATTTTTAATAATAAGTTGAATTCTAATTTTTTTAATCCATAATATATAAAGGCTATAATGTATTAAGTTATTATATATTATATCATATTGATATTAGAGTGAGTAATATATTAATTTAGTAAAATTAATATGTTATTTGAATAATAAAAGATATAAATACAAAAGATATAATCGTACAATTAAAATAATGTATAAAAAGGAGGATTAACATGGAAGTTAATAAGAGTATAGGATGTAATGTTTCGGAATGTAAATATCATTATAAGAAGGATAGCTATTGCACTTTAAACAAAATTGAAGTAGTTAAACATGAACCTATGGCAAAGACAATTGAATGCACTGATTGTGGCAGCTTTGAAACTATGAAATAACATTATATTCAAAAAGGGTAATACAAAAAGAACTATTATGATAGAGCTTGTTTAATCATAATAGTTCTTTTTATTTATAGTGTTAAAAGTAATTTTCATATGTAGTGATTTTAAAAGAATTAAAAGGATTAAATGTTTATTGATTAACTTGTAAAATGTGCTTGTATTATTCAATACTTATAGGTAAAATATATTTTATATAAATTTAAACTAAGGTGATACTATTTTTATATCATTTCGAAAAGGGTATTAATCTTATAACAACTTATGCTATAATAAAAGTTATGAAATTAAAATAAATTTAAATACGACATAATAAATATAATATAGATATTTAAGTGAAATTAAATAGATTTTTATAGACATTTAGAGCATAAATTTAGTTGAATTTTGGAGATAAATTAGACCATAAATAATAAATGTCATTATATAACTTAAAAATTAAGACTTATAAAAATTTAGTGATGAAAATAGGATTATATTAATTGAAATTAACTTATTAAAAATAAATTTAGAATTTTGCGAGAAGTTCATATAAAAATGATAAATAAGGGTGAAATATATGGAAAAATTAGTAGTACACGGAGGAAATAGGCTTTTTGGAGATATTGACATAAGCGGAGCAAAGAATGCAGCAGTAGCAATAATACCAGCGGCTTTAATGGCTAGCGAGGGAACTTGCCACATTGATAATATACCTAGTATTGAGGATGTCCACTGTTTAGAGAGAATAACAAAGTCTTTAGGATGTAAGATAAAAACTAATGTTAACTCATTAGATATAGATAGTTCGGAAATAACTAATTTAGATGCTTGTACTGAAGATGTAAGAAGGATGAGAGCATCTTATTACTTTATTGGGGCATTACTTGGAAGGTTCAAAAAAGCAAGAGTAGAACTTCCAGGCGGCTGTCCTATAGGCGTGAGGCCTATAGACCAGCATATAAAAGGATTTGAGGCTCTTGGAGCTACGGTTAAGATAGAACATGGGGCTGTAAATATAAAAGCAGATAGGCTAATAGGCACAAATATATTTTTTGACGTTGTAAGTGTTGGGGCTACTATAAATGTTATGTTAGCAGCTACACTGGCAGAGGGAGTAACAACACTTGAAAATGCCGCAAGAGAGCCTCATGTAGTAGATGTAGCCAACTTTTTAAACTCTATGGGTGCAAACGTTAAGGGAGCAGGGACAGATATAATAAGAATTACTGGAGTAGAGAAGTTATATGGATGTAGCTATAGTGTTATTCCAGACCAGATAGAAGCTGGAACATTTATGATTGCAGCTGCAGCAACTGGTGGGGAGATAACAGTTAAAAATGTTATACCGAAACATCTAGAATCCATATCAGCAAAACTAATAGAAATGGGAGCAGAAGTTATAGAACAAGATGATTCTGTAACAGTAAGATCCACTGGGAGATTAAAGAGTGTAAACATTAAAACTAATCCATACCCAGGGTTTCCAACAGATGTTCAACAACCTATGAGTACATTACTTTGTGTTGCTGAAGGAAGAAGCATAGTTAATGAAAGCATTTGGGAAAGTAGATTCAAACATGTAGATGAGCTTAAAAAGATGGGTGCAGATGTAAAGGTTGAAGGTCGGACAGCTATAATAGAAGGTAAGGAAAAACTTACAGGAGCTATAGTTAAGGCTACAGATTTAAGAGCTGGAGCAGCTATGGTTATAGCGGGATTACTTGCTGAAGGAAGAACTGAGATACATAGCATAGAACATATAGATAGGGGATACCCTAATATAGAAGTTAAATTTCAAAAATTAGGCGCAAAAATATATAGAGAAAGTATAAAGGAATAATAAATATCTCTATAAGGTAGTTTGGAGGAATATATATGATATTTTGTTCCTTATATAGTGGAAGCAGCGGGAACAGTATATTTGTGTCATCAGAAAAGTCAAAGATACTTATAGATGCGGGGTTACCAGGTAAAAGTATAGATGCCGCACTAAAAGAGATAGATGAAAGCCCAACAGAATTAGATGCTATATTTGTTACACATGAACATTTAGATCATGTAAAAGGTATTGGGGTTATGTCAAGAAAATACGATATACCAATATATGCAAATAAAGACACATGGGAAGGTATGGCCAAAACTGTAGGAAAGATAAAAGACTGTAATATTAAAGTTATTGATAGTAGTGTAACAAATATAAAGGATATGGATATTATAAACTATCCTATACCTCATGATGCTGCAAGTCCTTTAGGATATTCAATTTATTCATTAGGGAAAAAAGTTAGTATTACTACTGATTTTGGGTATCTTACAGCTGATATAAAAAGAAATATAGAAGATTCGGATGTTATATTATTAGAAAGTAATCATGATGTAGAAATGTTAAAGTTTGGACCCTATCCTTATAGCTTAAAGCGCAGGATTTTAAGTGATATAGGACATTTGTCCAACGATGATTGTGGAACTGCTATAGTAGACATGATGAACGATAAATATAAAAGAATAATATTAGGTCATTTAAGCAATACTAATAACTATCCAGAGTTAGCATATGAAACTGTCATAAGTGTTTTAAGAGAAAATAATATTGAGCTTAAAAAGGATATAGCTGTACAAATGGCAAGTAGAAAAGGTCCAAGCAGCTATATGAAAGTATGATTCGACAAACACTAGTCTTATTAATATTTAGAGGAAGGTATATATGGATAAAAGATTTAAAAGTGCTTTAAGCATAGGGCTTTGCTTTTTAGCTTTGACTACAGTAGCTTGTTCTAAGAAAGATAAAATAAGCATAAACAATAAAGAAAAGTTTAAAAACATTCAGCTACCAGCAGAAAAACAAGACAATATTGAGTTGGATATTTATTTTGATGCATCTAAAGATGCTTCAAAGATAGAAATAGCCAAAGAAGAGGTTTTAATTCCAAAGGAAGAAGTAATAGGGCAGTTAATAATAGATTCTTTAGTAAAAGGACCTTCTATTAATGGTAAGTTAAAACCTGTATTACCTAAAGAAACTAGGCTTTTAAGCTTTTCAATTAAAGATAACATAGCCTTTGTAAATCTTAGCAAAGAGGCTTTAATAACTATGACACCTGCAAAAGAGGAATCAGTTTTAACAAGCATAGTGGCATCTCTTGAGCAAATTCCATCTGTATCTAAAGTAAAGATACTTATAGAAAGCAAAGATGTTGAAACATTAGGAGGAAATTTTGATATTTCAAAACCTTTTAAAAGAGATGAAATAGGTCTTCTTAAAAGATAATAGGGTAATATTAAAATTTATTCTAAAAATTTAGAGTACAATTAAACTAAAAATAACATTTACTATGAATTTGAAATAAAGTAAAATAAAAGTTACAAAACAATATAAATTATAACTAAATCCTATAGGGCAAATATGATTTGTAAAAAGAAGGAGATAATAAAATGAATTTATATAAAAGATGGACAGATATGGTTGTAGAGTATGTTAAACATCACGGAGAAGAGGCGTTTTGGGATAAATATAGCGATATTGAAAGACGTATTTACATAAAAATACTAGCAAGTCACAAAGATACCTTAAGTACTACTATTTCTGATTTAGCAAAGGAGTTTGAAACAACTCCAGAATTTGTAATGGGATTTGTAGACGGAATAAATGAAAGTTTAGTACAATCAATAGATTTAGAGACTATAAGTGAAGACAGTGAAATTGAATTCAAAATAGATTTTGAAAAGTTATACTTCAACATGTTAGATGCAAAAGCGGATTATCTTTATGAACTTTCACAATGGGAAGGTATATTCTCAAAAGAAAAGAGAACTGAAATACATAAAGCATGGAAGTCATCTAAAACAGTAGTTAATGAAAACAAAGTAGGAAGAAATGATCCCTGTACCTGTGGAAGCGGAAAAAAATATAAGAAGTGCTGTGGTAAATAGTAAAAGGTAGCATTAAATAATATAATTAGTAGATATAAGAGGCTTTCGAGTAAACTTTGAAAGCCTTTTTTTAAGTGACATAAGAAAGATTTATAATAATGATAGTACTTGAAAATGAATATAAAATGTTAAGGTAGGAAAAAACTTATGAATATAACTATAATATCTGTAGGAAAAGTAAAAGAAAAGTATTTAAGAGACGCCATAGAAGAATACTCAAAAAGATTAAAAAGGTACTGTAAGCTTGAAATATTAGAAGTTTCCGACGAGAAGACCCCAGATAATGCATCTGAAAAGGAAGAAATTCAGATAAAGGTAAAAGAAGGAGAGGCTATATTAAGGTATATAAAAGATAACGCCTTTGTTATTGCATTAGATCTAAAAGGTAAAACAGTATCCTCAGAAGAGCTAGCAAATTTTATATCAGACCTTGGCACAAAAGGTAAGAGTGATTTAGTATTTATAATTGGAGGATCACTTGGATTATCACAAAAGGTTCTAGAAAGAGCAGACTATACGCTATGCTTTTCAAAAATGACCTTCCCCCACCAGCTATTCAGAGTTATGCTATTAGAACAGATATATAGAGGATTTAGGATAATTAAGGGAGAACCTTATCATAAGTAAGCCTCCAAATTTTACATTTGGTTAGGCGAACTTACTCATTCGAACGAATGTGAGAAGGAGTTTCCTTAATAGCCTCCAAATTTTACATTTGGTTAGGCGAACTTACTCATTCGAACGAATGTGAG
>ERZ1463040.29-NODE-29-length-11667-cov-15.517137_pt1 | contig 11667 bp, 8 predicted proteins | sample MGYA00564473_ERZ1463040 | MGnify/ENA primary metagenome ERZ1463040 (study PRJEB39244, sample SAMEA3635133) | Helicobacter pylori | study: EMG produced TPA metagenomics assembly of PRJEB11511 data set (Assembly of a 5300-year-old Helicobacter pylori...
CTGTTGCTGCAGCTCCCGCGCGACCAGCTTGATCACCTTGAGGTGACCGAGGTAGTGGTGAATGTTGTTGAGCAGCAGATCGAGCAGCACATCCAGCGGCGTGTGCAACGGACGGCGCGCGCCGAGCCCGGACAGCGGGGTTTCATCGGTGGCGATCACCAACAGCCGGCCGGGTGAAAACAGCAGGCCGCAGGACGACACTTCAAACACCAGGTTGCCACCGCCGGAGTAGTTCTCCGGGCGCTTCCAGATCAGAAACAGGTTGTCGGGGTGAAATTCGATGCGCGAGACTTCGTCCGGGTCGAGCGCCGAAGCCAGGGCGTGTTCATCCAGCTTGTGGTGCTCACGCAGCCAGTTGCGCTCGGCATGGTCAGGGTTGCTGAACAACATGATCGGGGCCTCGTCACTGTCCCCGCTGCGCAACTTTCCATCGATCAATTCAAAGCGCTGGATCATCGCGACTCACCAGACCTGACCCTGACGCTTCAACTCCAGGCGTCGGACGAACTCCTCCAGCACCAGGCCATACAAGTCGTCCTGCAAGTAGGCATCTTCAATACCGGCATCCAGGTTGGGGTTGTCGTTGACCTCGATCACCACCACCTTGTCGCCCGATTGCTTGAGGTCCACGCCGTAGAGGCCGTCGCCAATCAGGTTGGCGGTCTTCACGGCCAACTCCACCACGGCCTTGGGGGCTTCGTGGACCGCCAGGGTGCGGCATTCGCCGTTGATGTCCTGGCCGATGGCCTTGTGGTTGTAGATCTGCCAATGGCCCTTGGACATGAAGTATTGGCAGGCAAAGATCGGCTTGCGGTTGAGTACGCCGATGCGCCAGTCGTACTCGGTGTAGAAAAACTCCTGGGCCAGCAGCAGCACCGAATGCTCGAACAGTTCAGCGGTGGCCTTGAGCAAGGCCTCCTGGCTTTCGACCTTGATCACCCCGCGGGAGAAACAGCCGTCGGGGATTTTCAGCACCAAGGGAAAGCCGAGGCGCTCGCCGACCCGTTCGAAGTCTTCCGGTCGCTCCTTGTAGAGAATCTCGGTGGCCGGCATGCCCAGTTGATGGCTGTTGAGCAGGTCGGTGAGGTAGACCTTGTTGGTACAGCGCAGGATCGATGCAGGGTCGTCCATCACCACCAGGCCCTCGCTTTCGGCTTTTTTGGCGAAGCGGTAGGTATGGTTGTCGACGCTGGTGGTCTCGCGGATCAACAAGGCGTCGTATTCGGCCAAACGTGCGTAGTCCTTGCGCTCGATCAGTTCCACATCGATGCCCAAACCTTTACCGACCCGGACGAAGTTTTCCAGGGCCTTGGCGTTGGAGGGCGGCAGTTGCTCCTGGGGGTCGTGAAGGATCGCCAGGTCATAGCGGGCCAATCGGCGCGAGCGCGGCTGACGCCAGATCTTGCGGCTGAAGTTGTCGAGGGCGTGGGCGAATTGATCTTCCTGGTCATCACGTAGTTTGTGTAATACGCCGGACTTGACCCCTTCGATATGCCAGCCGTTATTCTTTTTGAATTCAACTAACAAGATCGGACACGGGAACGCTTCAAATAATTGGCGCGCCAACTCCTGCAACGGATCAATATTGGTTCGACCAAAGTAAAGCGTCAGCGTAAAGCCTTCGGTATTGCTGTAAAGATGATGACTCAAGGCTTTATCGAGGGTTTTATCGAGGTCGTCCAGGGCCAGACCATACAGTGATTTCTTGGTCAGTTCACTGATGGTGCGCACCGATGGAATCACCTTGTGCCCGCGAGCTTCGGCCAGCAGCGAACAGTAGTAACCGTGCCCCAGGTACTTGTAGCTGCGGCACAGGTTGATCACCTGCACGCGCTTGCCGGTCTCGCTTTCGCGGGTTTGTTCGAGGTACTCCTGGGCAGTGACGATGTCTTCGCTGGGGAAGTAGGAGGCCCAGTCTTCCTTGCGTTCGACAATAATCACCACTTGACTTGCCCCTCTGGGCGGAGCAGAAAAATAACCTTTGGAAGTTATTGTCGCCGCGACGCTTTGCTCGGATACTTCACGCCAATGACTTTGTACCGCAGACATAATATTTGATCCGCTTTAGAGAACTCGACCTTTTCTATTAAGCACGATCTTTTAGAGAAGTCCCGTTTCGTTACGTAACTTTTACGGCGGTCATATGGCTCTTTTCTTTCGCGTTGCAACCCCCTGCGATGTGCCGGCATTGGTGGCACTGGAACAGCACTGTTTCACCACCGACAGGCTGTCGCCACGCAGTTTTCAATGGATGATCAGCCGCGCCCACGCCGAGTTGCTGGTGGCCGAACAGGACGGGCAATTGCTCGGGTATGCGCTGGCGTTGTTTCATCGCGGCACCTCCCTGGCGCGGCTGTACTCCATCGCCATCGCCGAGCCTGCGCGCGGCCTGGGCCTGGGCAAGCAGTTGCTGAGCCGCATCGAGGCCTGCGCGGTGGAGCACGACTGTGCGTACCTGCGCCTGGAAGTACGCACCGACAACCCGGGCGCCCTCGCCCTGTATGAGCGCAACGGCTACCGGCGCTTTGCGTTGATCAACGATTACTACGAAGACCACGCCCCCGCCCTGCGCCTGGAAAAACGCATCGTCCAGCACCAGGACGCACGTGTGCAGAATGTGCCGTATTACCAGCAAACCACCGACTTCACCTGTGGCGCCGCCTGCCTGCTGATGGCCATGGGCGCGTTGCTGCCGGAGCGCGTCGCCGCACGCCGCGAAGAACTGCAGATCTGGCGTGAAGCGACCACCGTGTTCATGACCGCCGGCCATGGCGGTTGCAGCCCCCAAGGGCTGGCACTGGCCGCCTGGCGTCGGGGCTTTCGCGTGCGGATGCAGGTGAATGTGCGCGGGCCGTTGTTTCTCGACGGCGTGCGCGATCAGCATAAAAAGGACGTCATGCGTTTAGTGCATGACGCCTTCGAGGAAGAGCTGGCCGGCAGCACGGTCGAACAAGTACTCGGCGGCGCGCTGGATCTGCCCAGGGTACTGCGCGACGGCGGGCAGCCGCTGGTGCTGATCAGTAGCTATCGCCTGACCCGCTCCAAGTCGCCGCATTGGGTGATGGTCACCGACTGCGACGACGACTTCGTCTACCTGCACGACCCGGATGTGGACCACAGCCAGCACCGCCAGCCCCTGGACTGCCAGCACCTGCCGGTCAGCCACGCGGAGTTCGAGCGCATGTGCCGGTTCGGCAACAACAAATTGCGCGCGGCGGTGGTGCTGTTCAAGCCACCGGCATGATCGAGGCCTTGGCTTGCAGTTCGCGCAGCAGCGGCAATACGCGACCGCGTACCTTAGAAAGCCAGCTTATAGCCGATGGTCATCAGCATGATCGCCAGGCACGGACGCAGCACGCCGTCCGGGACTTTGCCGGCCATGTGGCTGCCGATGTAGATCCCCGGCAGCGACCCCATCAGCAAAAAGCCCAGCAGGTGCCAATCCATATTGCCCATGCCGGCGTGACCCAGGCCCGCCACCAGAGTCAGGGGCACGGCGTGGGCGATCTCGGTGCCGACCAGGCGCCGCGTGGCGAGGAATGGGTAAAGGATAAATAATGCGACGGTGCCGAGGGCTCCGGCGCCGATCGAGGTCAGTGCCACCATGGCGCCGAGGACCGCCCCCGTGACCACCGTCAGCGCGTTCAAGTTACGCGGGTGCATGTGGTAATCGTCGCCAGCATGGCGCTGGGCGAAGGCCAACAGGCGATGCTTGAACAGAATGGCCAAGGCGGTCAGCAGCAGCACAACACCTAAGGCCTGTTTGATCACGGCGTTCATTGCGCTGGGGTCGGTGTGCAGGCTGGCGAGGAACCACAGGGTCAGCAGCACGGCGGGCACACTGCCCAGGGTGAGCCAGCCGGTGATCGTCCAGTCGATGTTCTTGTTCTTGCTATGTACCAGCACCCCACCGGACTTGGTGATCGCGGCGTACAACAAGTCGGTGCCCACCGCAGTGGCCGGGTTAATGCCGAACCACAGCAGGATCGGGGTCATCAATGAGCCCCCGCCGACACCGGTCATGCCGACGATAAAACCAACGATCAGGCCTGCAACTACGAAACCAACGTTACCCACATCCATCACAGCTACCCGCGGCCTTCTAAAATTCTGGCCGCAGGATAGCGATTTTTCTTATAACCACTTATATCAATATGATCTGACTTTATGCCTTTTACGTCAGTCGGTGGCAAACGTAGGCCTGGGTCTGATAGGGAAAGGCCACTGTATCGTGGCCTTTCAGCGCCGGGTGAGTGGCGATCAGGTTGCGTAATTGCGCGGTGACCTCGGCATTTTCAGCGGCGGGCAATGCCGCGATAAAGCTGACGGAGAGGACGCGATCCATGATCACTTCCTGCGGACTGCCTACGTGGTTGTAGGGAAAACAAGTCATTTCGGGGGCGGAAAAATACTCACCGGTGAACGCCTCGCGCCATTTACCGCTGTGAAAGCGCGGTGTATCGCCCTCGTAAGGCGTGATGATCGCGGTGATCGCCGCCACCCAGTCCACCGATTCATCGCGCACATTCCACACCAGCCCCAGACGCCCGTCGGGCTTGAGCACGCGGTGGATTTCCGCGAGCGCGGCCTGGGTGGAGAACCAGTGAAAGGACTGGGCGCAGACCAGCGCATCGGCGCAGGCGGACGCCAGGGGAATGGATTCGGCGGTGCCGTTGACCAGGCGTACATCCGGCAACAGCTTGGCCAACTGCGCAGCCATCGCCTGCACGGGCTCGATGGCAATCAGGCTCGGCGCCAGGGCGTTCAGCAGGCGCGTGAATTTGCCGGTGCCGGCGCCCAGATCGATCACCGTCGACTGCGCGTCGATGCGCAGTACGTCAGCCAGCCAGCCCGTGAGTTGCCGTGGATAGTTCGGTCGGCCCTGGGCGTAAGTGACGGCCTGGGTCGAAAAGCCCTGTTGCGCAGACGTGTGAACACCGGACATTGCCAATCTCTCCTCGGGTAAAGCGGGGGCACAGTGTGCGCCTTCCCACCCGGTTTTTCTAATCAGTCACACTGGGCAACCACACACGAAACCGCGCGCCGCCGAGCGGTGAAGCCTGCGCGGTCAAGGTGCCGCCCTGGGCTTCGAGGGCGCGCCGGCTAATCGCCAAGCCCAGGCCAAACCCGCCGGTGGCGCGGTCGCGACTGCGGTCCAGGCGATAGAACGGCTCGAAGATGCGTTCGCGCTGGTCCAGCGGAATGCCGATGCCATCATCGTCCACGCAGATTTCACAGCCCTTGGGGCACACTTTGACCCCCACCTGGATGCGTTTGTCGCAGTAGCGCGTGGCATTGCGCAGCAAGTTTTGCAGGGCGCGGGCGGTCAGGCGCGGGTCGAGGCTGAAGCGCTCGACGCTGCAGTCGAGCACCACGTCGATGACAATCTCGGGGTTCTCCAGCTCGTCATCGACGCTGCCCAGCACGCTGTCGATAAACTCATCGAGCACCACCTCGACCCGCTCCGGCAGTTGCGAAGGGTTTTGCAGGCGGCTGTAGGAGAGCAGTTCCAGCACCAGCTCATCCAGCTCACGGATATGCGCCACCAGGCTTTGCAGGCGTTCGCGGCTGGCCTGGGGCAGGTCTTCGGACAGCGCCAGGGCCAGGCCGAAATCCAGGCGCGTCAGCGGAGTGCGCAGTTCGTGGGAGACCGCGTTGAGCAAGTCACGCTGCTGGTTCAATAGGTGTTCGATGTCGTCGGCCATGGTGTCGAACACCGTCGCCAGGCTGCCGATATTGGAACTCGGCGGAATGCGCGTGCGTTCGCAAAAATTACCCTTGCCCAACTGCGTGGCGGTGCTTTTCAGGCGCTCCAGGTCGCGCCAGTGCGGGCGCAGCCATACCAGCAGGCAGGCCAGCAGCGCGGCACCGATCAGTACGTTCATCGACCAGTACAGCAGGTTCATGTCCAGAGGGTCCGGCGGGATCGTCAGCTTGACCGCGAACTGCGGGTTGATCGGTGCACTGACCTCGGCCATCCACCCCCAGTCGCCCAGGCGGATAACCGGTTTGCCCTGCGCCAGCAGTTGCTCTTCTTCGGGGGTGTAACGGGCGTCCTGGTGCAGCAGCAGTTCAACCTTGAGCGGCGCGAAGTCGCGACCCAGTTGCTCGGTGACCTGCGACCAGCGCTCCACCGGCGCCCGCTGGTATTGCTTGACGATGAGTGTCTGCAGGCCCCGGGACTGTTCGATGTTGTAGTCCACATAGCGGTGCTCGAACACCTGGATCACCAGCGTGGGAATCAGGTAGATCGCCGCACTGTAGGTGACGATCGTGATCAGATAGAGACGCAGCAGCACACGAAACATGGTTCAGCATTCCCACTCGGATCGGCTGAACAAATAGCCTTTGCCCCACACCGTCTTGATCTTGCGCGCCTCGCCGGCGTGGTCGTCGAACTTGCGGCGCAACTTGGAGATGGCCACGTCCACCGAGCGGTCGGTGCCGTTGAACTCGATCCCGCGCAGGCGTTGCAGGATCTGGTCGCGGCTGAGCACTTCACCGGCATGCCGCGCGAGCACCACCAGCAGGTTGTATTCGCCGCTGGACAACTCCACCGCCTGCTCGCGCCAGGTCACGGTGCGTTCCGACAGGTCGATGCACAGGTTGCCGATGACGACCTGGTCGTTGGCCACCTGGGGTTCGGACAAGCTGCTGCGGCGCAACAGCGTGCGTACCCGGGCCAGCAGCACGCGGGGCTCGCAGGGTTTGGTGACGTAATCGTCGGCGCCCATTTCCAGGCCCAGCACCTGGTCGTGGCTGTCGTCGCGGGCAGTCAGCATCAGGATCGGCAGGCCCGCCGAGTCGGCACGCAGCAAGCGGCACACTTGCAGACCGTCGAGGCCGGGCAGCATCAGGTCGAGGATCACCAGGTCCGGCGGGTTGAGGCGCGCGCGTTCGCGGACATGGTCGCCCCGGCTGAGCACGCTGACGTGATAGCCATTGCGCTCCAGGTAGCTGGCAATCAGCTCGGAGAGTGCGGCGTCGTCTTCGACCAGGAGGATGTTGGGCATGGTGTTTCCAAATAATGCGGTTATGGGTCTTACACAAATCCCCTGTGGGTGGGAGCAAGCCCCTACCACATTTGATCTTCAGCGTTTGCAAGGTCGTGCAAGGATATACGCCCGCAGCCGAACATGGGCCGCGCCTTACATTTCTTCACAGACGACCTACACAGCTTCACAGCACCACGGCGCAGGTGCCATTAGGATGCGCCAGTCAATATTGGGATAAGAGCATGTCGAAGAATCTGTTTGCGCCGTTTTGCCTGCTGGCCCTGACACTTGCCCTGAGTGCGTGTGACCAGTCGTCCGCCGAGGCGCCGGAAATGCCCCTGGCCAACGTGCGCATCGAAACCCTTGCGGCCAAACCTCTGTCCATCAGCAGCGAACTCAGCGGGCGCATCGCCGCGCCGCGCATTGCCGAAGTGCGGGCGCGGGTCGCTGGCGTGGTGATGCAGCGGGTGTTCAAGGAAGGCCGTGACGTGAAACAGGGCGACGTGCTGTTTCGCATTGACCCGGCGCCGTTCAAGGCCGACCTGGACAGCGCCCTGGCCAACCTGAGCAAGGCCGAGGCCAATGCGTTCCAGGCGCGTCTGCAAGAACAGCGCTACAGCCAACTGGTCGAAGGCAACGCCATCAGCGGTCAGGACTACGACAACGCCCGCGCCGCCCTGCGTCAGACCAACGCCGAGGTCGCCGCGAACAAGGCCGCCGTCGAACGGGCCAGGCTGAACCTGGGCTACGCCACCGTCACCGCGCCGATTTCCGGGCGCATCGGGCGTGCGCTGGTGACCGAAGGTGCGCTGGTCGGCCAGAACGAGGCCACGCCGCTGGCGATCATCCAGCAACTGGACCCGATCCACGCCGACCTGACCCAGTCGACCCGTGAACTGAACGACCTGCGCCGCGCCTTCCGCGCCGGCAGCTTGAAGCAGGTCGGCCAGGACCAGGCCAAGGCCACGCTGATCCAGGACGACGGCAGCCTGTATCCGCTGCCGGGCAAATTGCTCTTCGCCGAGATCAGCGTCGACCCCGGCACCGGGCAAATCATCCTGCGCAGCGAGTTCCCCAACCCGGACCTCGACCTGCTGCCTGGCAGTTTTGTGCGCGTGCGCCTGGAACAGGCGGTCGACAAACAAGGTATCAGCGTGCCGCAACGCGCGATCACCCGTGACAGCGCCGGCATCCCGATGGTGCTGTTGTTGGACGCCGAACAGGTGGTGAGCCTGCAACCGGTAGAGCTGGGCGCGGTGATCGATGATCGCTGGGTCGTCAGCAGCGGCCTCAAGGCCGGTGACCGTATCGTCGTCGAGGGCGTGCAACACGCACGTCCCGGTGAAAAAGTCCTGGTGGATGACAGCCCGACGCCGCCCGCCCAGGCTTCCGGCCAATAAGGATCATTGACAATGCCGCAGTTCTTTATTGACCGCCCGATCTTCGCCTGGGTGGTCGCCCTGTTTATCCTGCTGGCCGGCGCCCTCGCGATCCCGCAGTTGCCAGTGGCGCAGTACCCCAACGTCGCGCCGCCGAAAGTCGAAATCTACGCGGTGTACCCCGGCGCCTCGGCGCAGACCCTGGATGAAAGCGTGGTCAGCCTGATCGAGCAGGAGCTCAACGGCGCCGATCACCTGCTGTATTTCGAATCCCAGAGCAGCCTCGGCTCGGCCACCATCACCGCGACCTTCCAGCCGGGCACGAACCCGGAAATGGCCCAGGTCGACGTGCAGAACCGCCTCAAGGCCGTGGAACCGCGCTTGCCCCAGGCGGTGACCCAGCAGGGTTTGCAGGTGGAGAAAGTCTCCGCCGGTTTCCTGCTGCTGGTGACCCTGACCTCCAGCGACGGCAAGCTCGATGACGTAGCGCTCAGCGACTACCTGGCGCGCAACGTGATGAACGAGCTCAAGCGCCTCGACGGGGTGGGCAAGGCCCAGCTGTATGGCGCCGAGCGGGCCATGCGCGTCTGGATCGACCCGCAGAAGCTGATCGGTTTCAACCTGACCCCGGCCGACGTGAATGCCGCGATCAGCGCGCAGAACGCCCAGGTGTCGGCCGGTAGCATCGGCGATTTGCCGGGTACCAAGACCCAGGAAATCACCGCGGCGATCCTGGTTAAGGGCCAGTTGTCGACCCCGGCGGAATTTGCCGACATCGTGCTCAAGGCCAACCCCGACGGCTCCACCGTGCGCATCGGCGATGTGGCGCGGGTGGAAATCGGCAGCCAGGAATACCAGTTTTCCACGCGCCTGAACGGCAAGCCGTCCACCGCCGTCAGCGTCCAGCTGGCGCCGGGCGCCAACGCGTTGAACACCGCGAACCTGGTGCGGGCGAAGATGGATGAGCTGTCGCGCTACTTCCCGGCCAATGTCGAATACAAGATCCCGTATGACACCTCGCCGTTCGTCAAAGTCTCGATCACCAAGGTGGCCTACACCTTGCTCGAGGCCATGGCGCTGGTGTTCGCGGTGATGTTCCTGTTCCTGCAGAACGTGCGCTACACGCTGATCCCAACCCTGGTGGTGCCGATTGCGTTGATGGGCACCTTCGCCACCATGCTGTTGCTGGGGTTCTCGATCAACGTGCTGACCATGTTCGGCATGGTGCTGGCCATCGGTATCCTGGTGGACGATGCGATCGTGGTGGTGGAGAACGTCGAGCGGATCATGGTCACTGAGGGCCTGTCGCCCAAAGAAGCCACACGCAAGGCCATGGGCCAGATCACCGGGGCCATCGTCGGCATTACGTTGGTGCTGGTCGCGGTGTTTCTGCCGATGGCGTTCATGCCGGGCTCGGTGGGGGTGATCTACCAGCAGTTTTCACTGTCGATGGCCACCTCGATCCTGTTCTCGGCGTTCCTTGCCCTGACCTTGACCCCGGCACTGTGCGCGACCCTGCTCAAGCCGATCGCCAAGGATGACCACCACGCCAAGGGCGGGTTCTTCGGCGGGTTCAATCGGCGTTTTGAACGCTTCACCGATCGCTACGAAGGCTGGGTGGCGTATGCCCTCAAGCGCAGCGGCCGTTACCTGGTGATCTACCTGGTGCTGCTGATCGGCCTGGGGTTGATGTTCAGTCGCCTGCCCTCCTCGTTCCTGCCGGTGGAAGACCAGGGTTACACCATCACCGATATCCAACTGCCGCCGGGCGCGAGCAAGAACCGCACGGTGCAGGTGGCCGAGCAGATCGAAGCGCACAACGCCGAGGAGCCTGGGGTCGGCGACACCACGATGATCATGGGCTTCAGCTTCTCCGGCTCCGGGCAGAACGCGGCGCTGGCGTTCACCACGCTCAAGGACTGGTCGCAACGCAGCAGCGAGGATTCGGCCGCCGCGATTGCCGACCGTGCCAACATCGCGTTCACCGAACTGAAGGACGCGATTGCCTATGCGATCCTGCCTCCGCCGGTGGACGGCCTCGGCACCAGCAGCGGTTTCGAGTTCCGTTTGCAGGACCGTGGCGGCGTCGGCCATGCGGCATTGATGGCGGCGCGCAGCGAACTGCTGGCGGCCGCCGAAAAAAGCCCGATCCTGGCCAACGTGCGGGAAAGCGCCCTGGCTGAAGCACCGCAAGTGCAACTGCAGGTCGACCGCAAGCAGGCCAACGCGCTGGGCGTGTCCTTCGCCGACGTGGGCAATGTGCTGTCGTCGGCCATCGGTTCGGCCTACATCAACGATTTCCCCAACCAGGGCCGCATGCAGCGCGTGGTGGTGCAAGCCGAGGGCGATCAACGCAGCCAGGTCGCAGACCTGATGAAGATCAACGTGCGCAACAACGCCGGCAAGATGGTGCCGTTGTCCGCATTCGTGGAAGCCAAGTGGACCCAGGGTCCTTCGCAGTTGACCCGTTACAACGGCTACCCGGCCATCGCCATTTCCGGTGAAGCGGCACCGGGGCACAGCACGGGCGAGGCAATGGAAGAAATCCAGCGCCTGGTCAGCCAACTGCCGGCGGGCCTGGGCCAGGAATGGACCGGCCTGTCGTTGCAGGAACGCCTGTCCGGTGCCCAGGCACCGTTGCTGCTGGGCCTGTCGCTGTTGATCGTGTTCCTGTGCCTGGCCGCCCTGTATGAAAGCTGGTCGATCCCGACGTCGGTGCTGCTGGTGGTGCCGTTGGGCGTGCTCGGCGCGGTGTTGGCCGTGACCTTGCGCGGCATGCCTAATGATGTGTTCTTCAAGGTCGGGCTGATCACCATCATCGGCCTGTCGGCGAAGAACGCGATCCTGATCATCGAGTTCGCCAAGGACCTGTACGACCAGGGCGAAGACTTGCTCGACGCCACCGTGAAGGCCGCCCGGCTGCGCTTGCGGCCGATCATCATGACCTCGCTGGCGTTCATCCTCGGCGTGGTGCCCTTGGCGATTGCCACCGGTGCCAGTTCGGCGAGCCAGCAAGCGATTGGTACGGGCGTGATCGGCGGGATGATCACCGCAACGCTGGCGGTGCTGTTTGTGCCGGTGTTCTTTGTGGTCGTCATAAAGCGGGTGCGCAAGCGTCCATAACCCGCGCAAAAATGCGCTATGGTGCTCACCACCGCCCTTGTTGTGAGCACCCATGCCCTTCCTCGCCCGCACCCACCCTCGCCTCTCTTGCGCCGCCGTCCTGGGCCTTGCCGTTGGCATCCTAGATCGGAAGAGCACACGTCTGAACTCCAGTCACAAGACGCATCTCG
>ERZ1463040.30-NODE-30-length-11466-cov-13.601875_pt1 | contig 11466 bp, 12 predicted proteins | sample MGYA00564473_ERZ1463040 | MGnify/ENA primary metagenome ERZ1463040 (study PRJEB39244, sample SAMEA3635133) | Helicobacter pylori | study: EMG produced TPA metagenomics assembly of PRJEB11511 data set (Assembly of a 5300-year-old Helicobacter pylori...
GGATTATGGTGGCTAGTGGAACCTCTTTCAAAAGCGGCTATAGCTGCAGGGGCAGATGGTGTTATCATGGAAGTTCACAATAATCCTACAAAGGCCAAGTGTGATGGAGAGCAATCTATAACACCTAATAAATTCGATAAACTTATGAAATCTTTAAGAGCTATTGCAAATATTGAAAATAAAGAATTATGAGTAGGTTCTATTTACTCCAAACTTTGAAAGAAAAATAGAGATTAACCATCACTATATGAAAACTAATGTTACATGTAATGATATGACAAAGCATTCAGTATAGAGACAATATTGTTATCAAGAAAAGAAATATAAAATGCATCGTACATTATATGACAATTTACGTATTGACCTGATATACTAAAATTGAACATTTATCACTGATAATTTAGTATAATAAGATTATAAAGAAAATAAAATACTGAAAAGGCTTGAAGCTGTGAGCTTAAAAAAATTATACATATGATAAGAGGTGATATAATGACTAACAAAGAGAAGATTTTACTTCAGTTAAGAAAAGAATCAATGAAAATTAATGGAAAGGTTGATGTTGGTATAACTTCAAATGACATTTCCACTATTCTGAATGTAAAAAGAAATATAGTAAGTCAGTATTTAAATGAATTATATAGAGAAGGTAAAGCAATTAAAGTAAACACAAGACCGGTATACTTTATAGATAAAAATGTATATGAGAAAAACAAGATGAGCTTTCAATTAGCAAATGATTTTATAAATGTACACAATGATTTAGATGAAGATAACAAAAAAGATGCATTTAACGACCTTGTTGGACATAGTGGAAGTTTAAGAAGCGTTGTACAACAATGTAAAGCAGCAACAAATTACCCAACCAACGGATTACCTATATTACTCGTGGGGGATTCGGGAGTAGGCAAGAGCTATATAGCACAATTAATATTTAATTATGCTATGGATCAGGGAATAATAGAAAATAATTCTAAGTTTATAGTTTTTAACTGTGCGGAGTATGCTAATAATCCTGAATTGTTTTCAGCGGCTCTATTTGGAACATGTAAGGGAGCTTATACAGGAGCAGAGAATGATAAAAAAGGTTTGATTGAGGAAGCAGATGGAGGATATTTGTTCTTAGATGAAATCCATAGATTATCTTCTGAAGGGCAAGAAAAGCTATTTATATTTTTGGATAAAGGAGTATTTAGAAGGGTTGGAGAGTCAGGAAAATGGAGAAAAGCAAAGGTAAGATTAATATTTGCAACAACAGAGAATCCAGAAAAGATTTTTTTAAAAACGTTCTTAAGGCGGATACCACTGATAACTAATATACCTAGTTTTAATGATAGACCTATAATAGAAAAGCTTGAACTTATAAATAATATTTATAGAAAAGAGGCTATTTCTATAAATAAAGACATACTTTTAGAGCAAAATGTTGTTAATATTTTAATCAACAGTACTTGGATTGGAAATATAGGTAAGCTTATGAATACAATAAAGATTACTTGCGCTAATGCATTTTCAGAGAGAAAAGGCACTCAAGATATAGAATTAAAAATAAGCATAGCACATATACCAAAGGAGATAATAGCCAATTTTAATTCAGAATTTGTTGAAGATAATAAGTCTATATTAATATCAATAGATGAAAATCATAACAATATAAGAAATTCTCAATATGATATGATTAAAAATATAAATAAGAATTTTATAAAAAATATAAATAACTTTATGAATAAGAAGGTTTCGGAAGAAGTGTTTTGGCAGAAGGTAAAATCTATTGAAAATTTATTAGCTAAAAACATTGAAGAAAATAAGCTTTATTATTATGGCGAAAGTACTGTGAACCTTATTAGAAAAATTGTTACTAATAACTTAAACATGTTCGATAGAAGGTATGGTATTAGGGCACAAAATGACAGCGCAGATATTATAACTAATTCCATTTGCTCACTACCTATGGTCCATGAAAATGATAATTTAGAAGATAAAGAAATACTAAGATATCTTCAAGATGAATATAAAAAGTTATATAGATTATCAGAAAAGATTGTAGAAGAAATAAAAGGAATTATGCACATAGAATTAAAGAATATAGTATTAGCCTATATTACAATAAATTTAGCATTAATAAATAAAGAACTAGAGTGGGGTTTAATAAATGCAATTATTATAGCTCATGGTAAGTCTACAGCAAGTAGTATAGCAAGTGTTGCAAATAATATGCTAGGAATGTATATTTATGATTCTATTGACATGCCCCTTGATATTTCTACAGAGGATATTTCAAAAGAACTTAGGAAATATATAAAAAACATAGATGAAAAAAGAGGATTAATACTATTGGTCGACATGGGTTCTTTACAGGAAATCTATTTAGGTATAAAGGAAGAATTTAATGGAGATATAGCTATTATAAATAATGTATCAAGTCTTTTGGCATTAGATGTAGGTAATAAGATTATGAATAAAAGGCCTATAAAAGAAATAATTAAAGATTCAGTAGAAAAAAATGTTGCCAAATATAATTATATTCCAGCCACAAGTAAAAAGAAAGATGCAATTATAACTACATGTAGCACAGGCATTGGAACTGCTGAAAAGATTAAATCTTTATTAGAGCAATGTTTAAAGGATAAAGATATAACAGTTTTAGCTTATGATTATGATAAGTTAAAGGTTGGAGGAGAAAAGGAATATATTTTTAATGAATATAAGGTTAGATTAATAATAGGATTAAGTAATCCTAATGTACAAAATGTACCATATTTATCTTTAGAGGATATGATTATGGGAAATGATAAGTCTAAAATTTTAAATGTACTAAATGACATAGTAGATGATGATAAAATGGAAGAGCTAAATGATACCCTATTAAAAGCCTTTACTATAACAAATGTTATTACTCATTTAATAATCTTAAATCCAGATAAGATATTGACACAAGTCCAAGATACTATTAGTACATTGGAGTTTAATTTAAAGATAAAGTTACCTAACGCGTTAAAAGTAGGGATTTACATACATGTTTCATGTATGGTGGAAAGGTTGGTCATAAGGGAACCTTTATTGGAATATAAAAATGTGGATGAATTTGAACACTGTAATAGACACTTTATTAAATGTACTAAAAATGCATTTAGTGTAATAGAAAACTTTTACAAGATAGAGATACCAATATCTGAAATAGCTTATATTCATGATATAATCAGCACGACAATAAAAATTTAGTGAATAAAACCATGCCAACCTACATACACTAGGTTGGCATGGTTTTTGCTATATAATATAGCATAAAGAATTAAAGGAGGGAAAAAAAGATGTCATCAGATATTTTATTAACAAGAATAGACAATAGACTTGTCCATGGACAAGTCGGAGTAACATGGACTACTTCAATAGGAGCAAATCTTCTAGTAGTTGTAGATGATATTGCAGCGCAGGATAAGATACAACAACAATTAATGACAATGACTGCAGAAAGTTCAGGGGTAGGAATAAGATTTTTCTCAATAGAAAAGACTATAAAAGTAATAAGCAAAGCAGCACCATCACAAAAAATATTTTTAATATGCAAAACTCCAGAGACAGTTAGAAAGCTTATTGATGGTGGGGTTGAATTGAAGAAGGTAAACGTTGGAAATATGCACTTTTCAGATGGGAAAAGACAAATTACTAAAAAGGTTTTTGTAGATGACAAAGATTTAGAAGACCTAAAATATATACAAAGCAAAGGTGTAGAAGTTTATATTCAAGATACACCAGGAGATATGAAAAGTAAGATATAATAAAAAAAATTAAAATAAGGGGGTAAATATAATGCATGAAATTACATTAATACAGGGATTGCTCTTGGCAGTAATGGCAATTATAGTGGGAATAGATGCATATTTAGAGGGATTATTTATTTTTAGACCAATTATAGTATGTACTTTAACGGGAATTATCTTGGGAGATCTGCAAATTGGCTTAATAGCTGGTGGATTAACAGAATTAGCATTTGCAGGACTAACACCAGTTGGAGGAACGCAACCGCCAAATCCTGTACTTGCTGGTATAATGACAACAGTAATTGCATATACAACTGGAGCTGATGTAAAAACAACTATAGGATTAGCATTACCATTTAGTTTCTTAATGCAATATATAATTTTATTCTATTACTCAAGTTTTTCAATACTTATGGCAAAATTAACAAAAGCAGCTAAAGAAGTAGATACTAAGACATTTGCAAAGATAAATATAATTTCAATTGTGATTGTTGGATTAACATATGGAATAGTTGTATTTTTATGCACATATGTAGCTCAAGAACCAATGAAAATGTTAGTTGAGTCTATGCCTGTATGGTTATCACATGGATTTGAAATAGCAGGAGGTATATTACCTGCAGTTGGATTTGGTTTGTTGCTTAGAATAATGTTAAAGAAAGAATATATTTCATTTTTAATAATAGGCTTCTTACTAGCATCCTTTGCAAAATTTGAAAATTTATTACCAGTTGCATTGGTAGGTACTGCAATAGCATTATTCCAGTATTTTAACGATAAGGAAAAAGAGAAACAAATTAAAGAAATGATTAGTAAAGTTAATGTTAATGGAGGTGAGTTTGATGAAGGAATCTAAGAAGCTATTTAGCAAAAAAGAGATAAGAAAATTGGGACTAAGATCCGTACTTTTACAATCTTGCTTTAACTATGAAAGAATGCAAGGAGCGGGCTGGGCATATACTATGATGCCTTTCTTAAAAAGGATTCACAAGGATGATGATGAAGCTTTTTCAGTTGCAATGAAGGATAATATGGAGTTTATAAATACAAATCCTACAGTGGCACCATTTTTAATGGGATTCTTATTATCATTAGAAGAAAAAAAAGAAGATAGAACATTAATAAATAGTTTGAAAGTAGCTTTATTCGGACCACTTGCAGGAATTGGTGATGCTTTACTATGGTTTACTTTATTACCTATAATAGCTGGAATATGTGCATCGTTTGCGTCTCAAGGAAGTGTTGTAGGTCCAATAATCTTTTTTATAGTTTATTTAGGAATATTTTTATCGCGTATGTCTTTAGCTGGATTCGGATATGAGCTTGGAGCTAAAGCAATAGATAAGATTAAAGATAGCTCTAAGGCATTAACTAAGGCAGCAACAACATTAGGAGTAACTGTAATAGGAGCTTTAATCGCAACTTATGTAAATATTGATGTGGTAAGTGAAATAAAGATTAATGAAGAACATTCAATTGCTCTTCAAGCAGATTTCTTTGATAAAATATTACCCAATATATTACCATTAGGATATACATTTTTAATGTATTATTTATTAAAGAAAAAACAAGTAAGTCCCACAGTGCTTATCTTAGTTACTTTTGTATTAGCAATAGTAGGATCGTTATTAGGGGTGTTATAAAATGAAAAATGTAATTATTTTAATTGGGCATGGAAATTATGCAACAGGACTAAAATCAACAATAAAATCAATAGTTGGACCAACAGAAGGTGTAAATTATATTGATTTTATAGAAGAAGATAGTACTGAAACTCTTATGGAAAAGGCAGTAAAGGTTGTAGAAGAAAATAAAGGAAATAACATAGTATTTATTTGTGATATTATTGGAGGAACTCCATTTAATACAGCTGTAAAGATATCTTTAGAAAATGAAGGTATTGGAGTAGTTGCAGGGTGTAATATAGGTGCAATAATTGAAATAATTATAGCTAAAGACTCATACGAATTGGAAGAATTACTTGATGAACTGGTAGAAAAAACAAAAAAATCAGTTTTAAAGTACAAAAATATTGAAATAACCCTTCATGACACAGATGAAGAAGACGGAATTTAAATTATAGTTAAAATAAGGAGATGTTTCAATCTAATTGAATACAGCTCCTTATTTTTTATAAAAGGGAGGAAATAAAATGAAAATTAATGTTTGTGAAAATTATGAGTTAATGTCAAAAGATGTAGCAAAATATGTTGTAGATGTAGTAAATAAAAAACCAGAATCGCTTTTATGCTTAGCAGGAGGAGATACGCCACTTAAGGCTTATGAATATCTAGTAAAGGCTTATAATAATAATGAGGTAGACTTTTCAAAGTGTAAGTTTGTAGGATTAGATGAATGGGTAGGTTTATCTAAAGAAACAAAAGGAAGTTGCGTAGAAGTATTAAATAAGCATTTGTATAGTAAATTAAATTTAACAGAAGAGCAGGTTTGCTTTTTTGATGGTACTGTAACTAATTTACAAGAGGAATGTAAAAGAGTAGATAAATTTATTTTTGACAACAAAGGTATTGATTTAGTATTATTAGGGGTAGGTATGAATGGGCATTTAGGATTTAACGAACCAAATATTGATCCAGACTTATATTGCACGGTAGTAGATCTTGATGAGGTAACAAGATCAGTTGGTCTAAAATATTTTAATGAAGAGGTTGAATTAAAAAAGGGTATAACTATTGGTATGAAACATATTTTCAATAGTAATAAAAAAGTAATAATTGCTAATGGAGAAAAAAAAGCAGATATTATTAAAAAAATAGTTGAAGATAAAAAGACTAGACAAATTCCTGCAAGTTTGATAGCTCATGAAGAATCAGTAAGTATATTTTTGGATAGTAAGGCAGCAAATAAACTTAAAAAATAAAGCTAAAAGTGAAGAGGGGTAATTATATGGTTCAAATAATTATAGTAACTCATGGAAATCACGGAGTTGAGATTATTAACTCTATAGAATTAATTTACAATAAAATTAACAATATAAAGGCTATAACTTTAGATGAATCTGAAAGTTTAGAAGAATGTATGGATAAACTAAATGCTGAAATAAAAAATAGCATTTTTCATGAGTTCTTAATTTTAGTAGACTTTCTAGGAGGTACTCCGTATAATGCCACTCAAAAATTAATAGGTAAAAATAATGTAGAAATCATAACAGGAGTTAATATTCCTATGGTATTAAAAATAGTACAAATGCCAAATCAAGGCTTAAAGCAATTAGCATATGAAGCTGAAGAGTCCGGCAAATCAGGTATAGTTAATATATCTAATTTAATTAAAAAAAGATTTCAAGAAAATAATCTGGAGGATAGTTTAAATGAAGACAATATTTAGAGTGGATTCTAGAATAGTTCATGGACAAACAGTTAACTATTGGTGCAGAAAATACAATGTTTCTAAAATAATTGTGGCTAATGATGAATTAGCCAAGGATGATTTTAGAAAACTATTTTTTAAAATTGCAATATCAGATGAAATCGATTTAGAATTTTTAACAATAAAAGGCTCTATTAGTAAGGAATATGATAAAACTATAAATTGTATGGTTATATTTGAAAAAATAGATGATGTAATTAAGTATGTTAAGGAAGAGGGAAAGATTAACAAGATTATATTAAGCAATATAGGTTATGGAGAAGGAAAAGTAAAAATGTCTGAAGGTGTATTTTTAAATGAAAAAGATAAAGAAAAAGTTAGTATCCTACAGGAAGATTATGGAGTAGATGTTGTCTATAAGATGATGCCAGATTAAAGATATTAACCAACTTAAGTGTATTATTAATAATGAAAAGAGGAAAATAAAAATGAAAATACAAACAAAAGCGGAGGTACTTGAAATATTAAAAATGACTTACGAAGAATTTAATAATACGATAAAGCAGAAAGCTAAGGAAGTGCATATAAATAATAATGAAAATAAAATCAATGTTACAGCTTTATTTGGTTATGATAATATATGTAAAAATCAATGTACATATTGTGGTATGAGAGCTGGTAATTTTGGATTAAAAAGATACAGAATTGGTATTGATGATATAAAGAAGATGGAAGAAGAAGTAAAGATGTTAGGCCTCAAAAAGGTATTTTTAATATCAGGGGAAGATCCTAAATATAATTTTAAAGATATAATTTCAATGGTGGAATATGGGAAGGAACTGGGGCTGTTTGTAAGCTTAGGAGCAGGTGAATTTAGTATTGATGAATATAAAGCATTAGAAGTTGCTGGGTTAGATGAATATGTGTTAAAATTTGAGACTTCAAATATAGATATGTTTACAAAAATAAAACCAACTGCTAATTTTAAAAACAGAATGAAATGTATCGAGTACATAAAAGGTAGTAAGATGGAATTAGCTTCTGGAAATATTATCGGGTTACCACATCAAACATTAGATCAGGTTGCTGACGATATAATGTTAATGAAGGAACTTAATATAAGCTGGGCACCAATTATTCCGTACATGCCAGTTCCAAGTACCCCTCTTGCAAAAGAAGGAGGCAGAGGGAGTTTAGAAACCACAATAAAAGAGATTTCAATATTGAGAATTATGATGCCTAAAGTTAATATTACTGCTCAACAACCAGGTGGAGATCTAAGAAATGGGTTAGCAGATGTTCAAGGAAATTTGAATGCTTTAAGAGCAGGTGCTAATATGCTTTTTGTAGATATGTTACCTAAAGATATGGTAAAAGATTTTAATATAATAGATAATAGGATGATTGAAGGGATGGATAACGTAAATAAATTAGCTAAAATGTCTGGCATGAATTTATCAGGAGATTAAGCTAATAATAAATTTTATTGTAATATAATCAGATTCATGTTTTTCAAACGGACAGTCTTTGTCACATTAAAAGTTGTATTATGGTAATAACATAATATTTACAATAATGGATTTGGAGGCTGGAAATATGAATTATGAGCATATGGACACAAAGTTACTTTTGAAATCTATAAAAGAAAAAGATGAAATTATATTAAAGCTTGAGAAGAAACTTAAGGAAAGTTTATATTATGCTAGTAGAGATGCTGTAACAGAATTATTAAATAGAAGAGCAGGGTTAAGTTTACTGGAAAAAGAAATAGAAATATCGAAAATTAATGGTACAAGCATAACTATATGCTTTATAGACATTGATGGCTTTAAATATATAAATGATAATTATGGACACATAAAGGGAGATAAGGTATTAAAAGATGTAGGAAATGTTTTAAAAAGATCTGTAAGAAAAACTGATATTGTAATGAGAATTGGCGGAGATGAATTTGTTATAGTGTTTTGTAACACTAAAATAGATAATGCTAATAGACTGTGGCGTGGAATTGACGAACAGATAAATAAATTGAACAAAGAAACTTACTATAATTACAATATTAGTTTAAGCTATGGATTTTCAGAGTATAGTAGCGAAAGTCCATTATCTATTAAAGAGTTACTGCATAATGCTGATGAGAGTATGTATAGTAATAAAAGGTCCAATTAATACGTTGTAATAATTTATATAAAAAGGAATAGTGATTATGGAAAGATTTAAATCGTCAGTGCTGTTGCATATGTATAGTAAAGTAAAAAATAATGAGTCATTTACTAAAGAGTATATTATAGATAAATTTAATGTAAGTGAAAGAACTGTAACTAGATATATAAAGGATTTAAATAACTATCTGCAGGATGAGTACATAGATAATAAGATAACTTACAACAGAAAAAAGGGCGTTTATGAAATAGAATATAAAGATACAAAAGTTTTAAATGAAAAGGATATCTTATCAATATGCAAGGTACTTCTTGAAAGCAAAGGATTTTCTAAAGAGGAAATGGAAGGGATTATAAATAAGCTTTTATGTAATTGTGTATTTCAAGATAAAAAAATAGTAGAAAAGATTATAGAAAATGAGCTATTTAATTATGTTCCTACAAGTCATGGTAAGCCGTTAATAGACAAGCTATGGGATCTTAGCATTGCTATTAATAATCAGGAGATAATTGAAATAGAATATTTTAAATTAAGTAAAAATGGTAAATTAGAAAGTAAGGCGACTAAGAGAAATATTAAACCATTAAGTATAATGTTTTCAGAATATTATTTTTACCTAGCTGCATTTATAGAAGGCATGGAATATGAATTTCCAACTATCTATAGGGTAGACAGAATAGGAAGCTTTTCTAATGTAAATAGAAATTTCCCTATAGAATATAGTAGTAGATTTGAAGATGGAAAGTTTAGAAAGCTTATACAGTTCATGCAAACAGGTAATCTTCAAAAGATACGGTTTAAATTTACTGGAAGTTCTTTAGAAGCTGTTTTAGATAGGCTGCCAAATGCGAAAGTTTTAGAAGAAAATCAAGGTGAGTATATAATAGAGACTGAAATGTTTGGTACAGGCATAAAGATGTGGATTTTAAGTCAAGGCAGTGCTGTAGAAGTTTTAGAACCAATGGGATTTAGAGAAGAAATAAAAAGTACTATCGAAAAGATGAAGAGTAATTATATTTAAAGATTCTATTGACAAATTAAGCGATAGGACTTAATATGTAATTAGGCAATACCTAACTAATTAAAAAAGAGGTGATGAGTTGGATAGTAAAAATAAATTATATGAAACTTACAGTGGACTTATGAAGATAAAAGGAGAATGTTCCTGTAAGCTAATTGATGAACTTAATATGTCGGAACTCACACTAAGACAAATTGAGTATATAAAAAAGATTGGAAAGTATGATGAACTTACAATTAGTAAGCTAGCTGAGGTCTTAAATTTATCTAAACCATCAATTACAGAAATGGTTAAAAGATTTGTAAAGTTAGATTGTGTTTACAAAAGACAGTGTAAAAATGATGGAAGAGTACAATATATATTTCTTACGGAAAGAGGTAAGAGTATAGCTAGTTTTGAAGATCTAGAAGTTAAAAGATTAGTAGATAAAATTGCAGCAAGTCTCAATGAAGATGAAATCAATGATTTAATAAATATATTGTTAAAGGTTAAATAATAGATTAATAAATTAAACAAATAAAGTTAGGTTAACTAAAACTAATTATATTTGTTGCTATAATTTATAAGGACTTAATAAGAAATTTTGTAAAAACATTAATAGAAACAGTGTAGGAGGAAATAATTATGAAAGAATTAGATATAAATAAAGAGTTGCCTGTAGTTCATATATCGAATTTAGTTTTGTTCCATGGTGGAGAAATTACAGTAAATTTAAACAAAAGATTTAACGAAGAATATTATGACAAAATTAAAGAAGAAAACTTTTATGCAATAGCTTTAACATTGAAGAGTAATAAGAATGAGGAATCATACACAGAAGATGATCTTTATAAAGTCGGAACGTTAATAAGAATAAAGGATAGAAAAAAGATAAATGATACCTATGAATATAATATAGATGTTTTAGAGAGAGTTAAGGTAGAAAAGTTTATAGTAGATGGAAGTTGTTTTAGAGCTACTTACAATTTGGAACCTGACATTATGGATTTAGATGAAAAGAGTAATAAGCAGATGTTAGATTATATTAAAAATTTAACAGCTGAAATAAGTAAAAACTTTAGGGGAACTGAACCTTATGTAGAGTATGTAAACAATATAGATAATATAACAAGTATTATTGCATCCTTAGTGCCTTATGTAAATTTACCTTTAGAGGAAAAACAAGAATTTTTAGAAATTCGATCATTAAAA
>ERZ1463040.31-NODE-31-length-11188-cov-13.532920_pt1 | contig 11188 bp, 10 predicted proteins | sample MGYA00564473_ERZ1463040 | MGnify/ENA primary metagenome ERZ1463040 (study PRJEB39244, sample SAMEA3635133) | Helicobacter pylori | study: EMG produced TPA metagenomics assembly of PRJEB11511 data set (Assembly of a 5300-year-old Helicobacter pylori...
TTTTAATTGTGAACTGTCCCCAATTAACCTAGCTAAAGCTTATTAATTATGAACTGTCCCTAATTTATATATATATAATTTATATATATATATATATGAATTTTTATTAATTATCTATATTATTTAAAACTTCATCCACAAACTTCATAACTTCCTCTTCATACTTAAGTTTATCCACTTCAATAGACTCTGCATGTCTTGCACCTTTTGCTATATACAGTTTCTTTATTCCTACTTCTTTTGAATTATACATATTAACACTCATATCCCATGGTACAAATCTGTCCTTATCTCCATGTATAAACATAATTGGTATGGAAGCCTTTTTAACAACCTCAATTGGGTTTACATAATCAAAACTAAATTTTGCTTTTCTTACTGATCTTTTGCCCATGAGTTTTAATATTGGCTTCAATAAAGGACTCTTTTCCTTTATCTTTCTTTCCAACAATTCATTCAAACTAGAAAAGGAACAATCTGAAATAATAAATTTAGCATATTTATTAATCTTAGCATATTGAAGTACCGTAGCAGCACCCATAGACTCACCATGCAATCCAATTATCTCATCTTCACCTTTTTTATTTATTATCCAATTAACAAATAAATCAAGATCCTCTTTTTCATAATATCCATAAGTAGAGTATTTCCCCTCACTTTTAGAATGTCTTCTTTGATCATATATAAGTACATTCCACCCTTTTTCTAAAAACATTGATATATATTTTATTGAGCATACTAACCCAACAGTTATCCCATGTACAAAAATCATAGTTTTGTTAGATTCATTACTAGATCTTATATAAATACCCCTTAATTTTAACTCATCCTTTGATTCTATAAAAAATTCTTCCTTGTTTAATGATTTATAAAATTCATTATTTATAAGCCCTCTTTTTATTTGTTCGTTAAATATTATATCTTCAGGAATAACCTCTCTTACCACTACTTGCTGAAAATAATATTTAACTATAAAATAAATCACTAAGCATACGATCAATATAATCATTAAAATAGATAGGATAACCTTATACATATTTACTCCCCTTCCATTACATAAAAATTAACTTAGTAAATGTTTAGCCTTAGGGACAGTTCACAATTATCTTTATATCTTTGTATGCTTATTCTAATTTCCCGTTTATTATTAATCGTTTCGTTGCACCTGGTGTACATGTTACTATGGTTAATGTAGCGTCTTCAGTTTCATCTAATACTCCTACATCTTCCGGTTCTACTATCTTTTTTCCTGTAACATTATACTTGAACTCTCCATCTTTATTTCTAACTATTATTTCGTCTCCATTTTCTAATTCATCTGCTCTTTTAAAATACTCACTGTATGTGTAGTTTCTATGGCCTGCTACTGCAAAGTTACCTTTTTGCCCTGGTAAAGCTGTACCTTCGAAATGTCCTACCGCAGATTTTAAGGTTTCCATGTCACTACCTTCAGCAACAGCTGCTGTAACATTGATTTTAGGTATAATCATCATGGCTATTGCATTATCACTTTCTTTATTATGCTCGCCACTAGGTGAACTTTCTTTGCCTTCATTATTTTCATCATACTCTCCCATATCTCTTAGAGTTTCTTCAAACCTAGCTATCATATCTTTTTGTTTTTTATTTGAAGAAATTCTCATAAAAATAGCGCTGGATATAATTAAAATGCCAATTACTATGAGTAGTGTCCCTGTTAATTTTTTCTTATTCATATATATCCTCCTTTTTTTAATCCTTAATCTTATTATAAATCATTATCTTATTTAGTCTACAGTTTATAGTTTTAATATTCTTGTGAACTGTCCCCAAATTATTATCTTATTCTTGTATAAAGTAATACCATTAATCAAAGTCTTAAATTTACTGGTTTTTATGCTTTTATTTTATCAAGATTAACACCTTACTTGTCCAAATATTCTTAACATTTGTTAGTTTTTATAGTATACTTAAATAAAGGAATTCTATGAAATAGTGGGGTGACTACATTATGAAAAATAATCTTATATCCGTAGATTTCCATTCAAAAAAAGTATTAGATTCTAACAAAAAGTACAAAAAGAGCATCTTTAAATTAATGTTTTTTAACATTAAAAACTTGTTTCATTTAAGTTCTAATAAGAGTTGTCCACCTTGTCAAATTCATGAATTTAGGAAAACCTTATAATTTATAATTTTTCACAAAACTATATCTATAATTTTTATATATTAAAAAGCCATAAGAGATAAATTGCTTTTTTATTTCCCATGGCTTTCTAATGTTTTTTTATTTTTTATGAAATTATATTCTAAATTATGCTCTAAAAACAACTTCTTCGCGACTGAACATGAACCTTGCAAATAGTATAGAAATAACTATATAAGCTACGGTCCATCCCAATGTTGTAAGTATATGGTTATAATTATAAATACCCATTATCAGTTCTTTTAAAAGACAAACTGAATTAGCTAATGGTATATGGAAATAAAAATTTTCTATACTCTTAGGATCTAACATATATGTTGCGTATACTGGTATTATAGTTATTATGGTAAGTGGTGTTAAATAAGTCTGAGCCTCCTTAAATGATCTTGCATATATACTTATAGAAAGTTCTAATGCACCAAAAACCATAGTTGTTAATATAGCAACCATACCTATTAATATCATAGCTTTTGGTTCTATACTAAAGCTTGCCGCTGAAGCATTTCCATTAGACATAAGGCCACCACTTTGTTTCATTGCAATCATAACACCTGCTAATGATGCTATAGTTGTTACCAATCCCATAACTGTAATTGCTAAGAACTTCCCCCACAGTAATGACATCCTGCTTGCCTTTGTAGTTAATAAAGGCTCTAATGTTCCTCTTTCCTTTTCCCCAGCTCCTAAATCCGTAGCTGGAGCAATTGGTCCTGATACGCTATACATAACAAGTAATAAAGGTAATAATAACGATAGCATAAATTTACTAAAGCCCTCAGACTCTTTTTCAAAAGTTTTAACTTCCAAATTTACAGGAGTTAAAAGCTCTTGTTTTATACCTCTTAATTGGAGCCTTTTTGCCACAACTTCTTTAGAATAAACATCTATATAACCTTCAACTTTAGATAATGCCATTTGAGATTGTTGACTAGAATTATCATAGGTTACTATAACATTAACCATTTCTTCCTTTGAAATTGAATTTTCAAAGCCTTCTGGTATTTCTAATGCCATAAGTATCTTTCCACTTTTCATATCTTCTTCGATGCTATCAGTTTCTATGAGATTTATTCCCTTCTGATCTTTTATGAACTGTCCCATATCACTATTTGATTTATCTGAAATAGAAATCTTAAGATTATCCTCTACTGATTTTGATGTTTTGCTTATGCTTTTACCCATAACCATAAATAATAAGGGGAATATAATAAGAGGTATTACGATACTTGATATAAGAGTCTTCTTGTCCCTAAATATATCCATTAACTCTTTTTTAAATACTAACAAGGTTATACTTCTATTCATTTTTAGAATCTCCTCCTATTAATTTAGTGAAAATGCTCTCCATATCTTGATCATTATATTTTTCTTTTAGTTTATCAATTTTACCATCTTCAACGATTTTCCCTTTGTTTATTATAACTACTCTATCGCAGAGCTTTTCAACTTCATTCATCATATGGCTGGAAAATACAATTGCTTTGTTTTCTTCTTTGCAATGGAGTATAAAATCATGTATTATTTTTGACGCACTTATATCTAATCCTGCTGTTGGTTCATCAAACAGCATAATTTTAGGATCATGAACAATAGACCTTGCAATAGCAACTTTTTGTTTCATTCCCCTTGAAAACTTACCTACTCTTCTATCTATATATTCTTGCATGTTAAACGCCTTAACTAATTTATTTATTTGTTCTTCAGCTTTCTGATTTGAAACACCATTTAATTGGGCAAAATATTTGATATTTTCTCTTGCTGTAAGCCTGTCGTATAGTCCAACTTCTCCACCGAATAATATCCCTATCTCACCTCTTACCATATGAGCATCGTTCACTACATCATAATTGTTTATCCTAACTGTTCCCGATGTAGGTTTTAACATTGTTGCAAGCATTCTTAATGTAGTTGTCTTTCCAGCTCCATTTTCTCCAAGCAAACCAACAATTTCACCTTGACTTACTTTAAAGCTAATATCATCTACTGCTTTTACTGATTTAAATTGTTTACTTAAGCCAATTACTTCTACCACAAAATCACTCCTCTTAAATAAGATAAATTAAAAGACTAAAAAGTTATATTAAGGTTAAGGTAAGGTTAAGGGGACGGTTCATAAGTACAATACCTTTAGTTTGTCCTTATTTAAATAACAGAAAATATAAACTAATCATCATTTCACACCTAACGCCTATTAATTCTCTTAATCATTATATCATCTATTAACAAATAACTACCAATAATTTTAATTGTAAAAATAAAAAATATTATCTTTATAATTAATAAATTCTTTATCCTCTCATATTAAGTCTTGATTTTCTTATTAATTTATGTAAGACTAAATATAAATAATTATAGGACAGTTCATAATTTTAGTTGGGAGGGTTTTTATGCGAATTGGGTTAGGATATGATGTTCACAAGTTAGTTGAAGATAGATCTTTAATATTAGGTGGAGTAACTATACCTCATAAGTATGGATTGCTTGGGCACTCAGATGCAGATGTGCTTGTCCATGCTATAATGGACTCAATTTTGGGTGCAGCAAGCTTAGGGGATATAGGAACCCATTTTCCAGACAATAATTTAATATACAAGGACATATCAAGTTTGTCTCTTCTAAAGAAGGTTTATGATTTGATTTTAAAAAAAGGTTTTTCTATTGGCAATATAGATGCTACTATAATTGCTGAGGCGCCTAAATTATCGCCTTATATTGATGAAATGAGAAATAACATTTCTAGCATATTAGGAATAGACATTAATCAAATTAATATAAAAGCTACTACAGAAGAAGGTTTAGGTTTCACTGGATCAGGTGAAGGAATGGCATCACAAAGTATTTGTTTATTAATTAGTAATACATAAACAAATGAAAGTTTTATTTGAAAAGTATAGTTTATTTTATACTTTTCAGACAAACTTACTTTAATTATGCATTTTACTTTTTTTACTCTTTATATTTAACCTTAGAATACTTGTTCATAAACATTTTCAATTATATTCTTATATCTTATATCTTCCATTACCAATTCAATTCCATTAGAACATAATCTTGATAAATTTGCTTGAGAATTGTTAATTAAAATCTTTCCTAATTCCTTATATGACATATTACATAGATTTCTACATAATAATATAAAAATACTTTTAAATTCACATATTTCTCTGTTATTTTTTAAAAATAAAGCATCTCTTTTTAAATTAAATCTTTTCAACAATATGCTTAATATAACTAAATGTGACTTATCTCTACAAATTAAACTCCTCTCACTTCTATATTCATAGCATCCTTCTTGAAGTGTGAAATCATAATCTTCAAATTCAGTTTCACTTACATTCATTTTTAACATCAATTTATATTTTATTTTAAATCTCTTATAATTCCCAGAAACTATATTTATCATAACCTTTTTATCTAATATATTTTTAGTATCTTTTCTTATTCCAAGATAAATTCCAAGGCTAGAATAAAAATAGTTCTCTATATTATGCTTATATTCAGCAATATCCTTAGGATTATTATGTATATATAGACTTAATACTACAAGGTATCTCTCATTATCCACTATCTTGCTTTTGAACCTATCTTGAAAAAGGTGACCATAACGATTGTACTTTTTATTATAATATTGAGCATAACTTTGATTAATACCATGCATTATTTTAGATATATCCCCACCATTACAATCTATTATAATGTGAACATGATTTGACATAAGACAATACGCATACACCTTAAATCCAAACTGAACCTTATATCTTTTTATATACATCATAAATTTATCTTTATCATTATCGTCTTTAAAAAGATTTATATCACTTATACTTCTTAGCATTACATGATATATACCGTCATGGCTTTTTACTCTAGCAGACCTTGGCAAATTAATCACTCCTAAATACATATATATCTTTAAATTGTAGTTAGATTATTAACCAAATTGTAGATAAATATACAAAAGGAATTTCAGAAAACTTGTGAACTGTCCCCTTAAATTTTTATTATATACTTCTAGCCTTTTGATACATAAATATTATCCTTTATAAAAAATCTCCAATCAAAATCTTTTGCTTCTTCTGAGTAATCGATATTTATTCTCTTAGATGTTTCTATTGTAAAGTCTTTCTTTTCATTATTTAAAATATAAAAGTCTTCTCCGTACATATCAACGCCATTATCTTCCTTCGTTATGTTAAGAGCAATGCAAAGCTTTCCTGGACCATTAGTTAAATTTATTTTTTGTTTTTTAGTAATGTCATTAAAATCTTTACCATATCTTAACTTACTCATAATATCAATTCCATCTATAGGTTCTACCGCTCTAATTAAAATAGCTTCTGGATTATCTATAGTGCTTGCAACTATATTCATACAGTAGTACATGCCATAAATTAAATACACATATGCAAAGCCCCCATCTCCATACATTATTTTAGTTCTATTTGTTGCCTTTCCACTGTAAGAGTGTGCAGCCTTGTCTATAGTTCCTCTGTAAGCTTCAACTTCTACAATTTTCGCAACTAAAATATCGTTACCCACTTTTTTTACTATTAAATTACCTAAAAGTTCCTTCGCAACTATCAATGCATCTCTTCTATAAAATTCTCTACTTAGCTTTTCCAAAACATCAACCTCCTAATTTAAAAATAAAAATAACTTTAATATAAATATGTTATTCAATATCTTTTATTATACTCAATAATATAAGTTTTATTATTAATTATCTTTAAATATTGTGAACTGTCCCTATATAAGCTTATACAATAGCTGCTTTATTTGTCTTTTTTGCATATACCTTTTTATTATCGAATCCTCTAAATGATTTATAAAAATACATAGTTGCCATTATATATGTTATAGCTGTTAAAAAATAAGGTAACTCATATCCATGAGAAAAATTATTCATTATGAAACCTCCAACTATAGCACTTAGAGCTCTGCTCAGGTTGTTTGATATATTATTAACACTTGCAAATATTGACCTTTCATTCTCTTCAATTAGCTCCATTGATAGATTTCCTACTACAGGACCTGCCATGTTCATTAATCCATTCCTTATAAATAAAGCTATAGATACCACTATTATATTGGGTGGTAACGCTATAAGCATCAAAAAAGGTATAGACGCTACTTGGCACATAATAATAGTTTTTATTCTACCGTACCTAGCCGCCATATAAGGCGTAGCTAGCCCACCTAAGCCCATTGCCGCCTGTGCTAGGGCCATTATAATCCCTATCTGTTCTGTGGTAGCATTTACCTTATATTTTAGATAAACGTTAAAATATGGGACAACAAGTCCTGCTCCAAATCCTATAAGTAAGTTATAAAGTAAAAATTTCATAGGATATTTCTTTTTAGATATTTTAACCAAATCCTTTAAAAACATAGTTTTATCTTCAACAGAACAGGTTTCACTATCTTTTATAAATGCTATTAAAATTATTGACATAAGTCCAAGTGCTCCTGAAATTACAATAGCATATCTCAGCGCTTCAATGCTTCCAAATAACCTTATAAACCCCCCAGATATTTGTCCAAAAACAAAGTAACCAAACATAGTTGAAAATACATTATCTGCAAAAGAATAACTAAATAATTTTATTCTATTTCTTCCATTGCTATTTTCCATAAAAAAAGGACCTTCCGAAACCAATATAAAACTATTTGCCCCCCCCTGCAATATTGATAGTCCAAGAATCATACCTTTGGTTTGGGACATGCCTTGTAATATTATAGTTATTGGAACAATTATCATAGTTAATAATATACCTTTTTTCTTTCCTATTTTATTAACTATCATTGCACAAGGTATTGAAAAAATGGCTAGTGAAAAGGTCTTTAAACTAAGAATTAATCCTAGAAAACTTTCATCAAAGTTAAGCTCTTTTATGTATATACCTTGCATCATATTAAATGATCCCATACATATGTAGAAAAAAGATATTCCGCCTAAATAAAGTACTGCATTTTTATTAAATTTATTTCCTGAGTTTTTAAATTGTTTCTGTGCCAATACCATCCCCCCTTAAATTCAAAAATTATAAAGCTTCTGATACTAAAGATTATACACTTATGAAAAAATAATTGGACATTTAACCTATAAGATTCATATTTTATCAAAACAGATTTAAGATTTTCTTAACTGTTACTTATTTTAAATTTAGAAATTAACTAGGGACAGTTCACATAAATTTTTATTTGTGAACTGTCCCTAATTATAATTATACCAATCATTTTTACTATTGCTCTACATCTTTAAACTTAAATTTACTTTCATCCTCTATAAAGTTTATCAAGAATAATTCTTCATCTTTAATTTTACCTACCACGTTAACTCTTGTATCTCTTGGAAGGTTTTTTTTACAAATTTGTAATTCACCTGAATATCTTAAATAATTAAAGTTATCTATAGTCACATAGCCGATTTTTCTAGGTATATTATTAAATTCATTAATTTTATCTTTTAAACCTAATTCTAACCTGGATTCTACAGATCTTATAACATCCGCCGATGCGTCGCTTCTATTAGAGTGAAAGTCTCTAAAAATAATTTTCTTTTCTACATCACAATTACTTAATACCTCTATATCAAATTCTATTAATTTTTCATTTACACTTCCTACACTTATTAATTCTTCATCAGATGCTATACTATCACCAAAAAGTACATTATTTATTCCCATTGCGTATAAATGCTTAGCTGCAATCCTTGGTGATGTTAATCTGTGGATTTCTAGAGTAGGGAGTCCTTCATAAATAGGTCCCCTCTTATTAACCAAGGATGGTATAAAAGCACTTAATTCAATTTTATATTTATTTAATAATTCATTTTTTCTTTTAAATGTTTCTACAGAAATTCCAGTGTTAAGTCGTGGATAATAATTGTGGCAAGCTTGCATGTTTAAATAGTTAGGTTTAAAACTTTCAAGCTCTTTTAAAAACCTTTCTGTTACAGTACTTGCGTTTATCTCAATCTTTATACCATACTTATTGTGTGTAAACTCAGCTATATCTTCACACGGAAATCCAAAATCGATTCTTAATACATCTACCCCAAGGTCCCTAATACCCTTTAAATCTTTTTCTTTTAATTTTAAAAATTTAAATCCACTTGGTGATATATCTGCAATAACCGTCATATCTAACTCTTTTGCCCGTTTTATGACATATTTAAATTCTCCTATAACTTTTGAATAATCTGCTTCTGGTATATGTAATGAAGTAAATATCATGTTAAATCCTTGGTTTTTCGACTTCTCCATATACATTATGTTATCTTCTAAAGAATAATCCATTCCTAAAAAAACTGATATTCCTTTGCTCAAAAAAATCACTCCTATGTTTTCAAATCTTATATAATACTTTTATAATTATAATTTGTGAACTGTCCCCTTAATTTCTCTTAACTTAAATTTGTGAACCGTCCCCAATTATTTAAAAGATGTAGATCTTTTGATTCTACATCTTTTAAATATGAGTACAAACCTTAGTTATTTTTTATAATATAATGCAATATACCATTAATCATAAGTACAAATAGACTTAATCATTTTGTGTTTTTTATTTTTACAATTTTTATTTTGTATTTTGTATTTTGTGTGTTATACAAATGCAAATGTTTGAGTACATGACATTATATTTTTCGAAATTTCATACTAAAACTTAATTATTCTATTGGATCTTCAAAACCAAGTGCCATGGTAGCAATAAATCCTGCTATATAAGCGACTAACAATCCAATTAAAAATAAGATAGGCTTATTTGTAATGAGTGCTAAAGGTAAACCAGATAGCCCCATACCTGTTGATGCTACTTTTAAAAAGGCTTGTGTTGCTCCACCAAAAGCTCCACCTATACAAGCTCCTATAAACGGTTTCCCAAGTGGTAAAGTAACTCCATATATCAATGGTTCTCCTACCCCCATAAGTCCAACTGGGAGTGCTGATACTATAGTTTTCTTCAATCTTTGATTTTTAGTCTTTATAAGAACAGCAATTGCTGCTCCAATTTGTCCAGCTCCAGCCATAGAAAGTATTGGTAATAGTAAATTTTCACCTGTGGTTTTGAGTAAATCAGCATGTATAGGTGTAAGTCCTTGATGTAGTCCTGTCATTACAAGTGGTAAGAATGTCCCACCAAGAATAAATCCTGTAAATGCTCCCCCACCTGATATTGCAATTTTAGTAGCATTACCTATAGCATCAGATATAAATCCACCAAGAGGTTGTAATGCCAATATTGCTGCAAAGCAAGAAATCAATATAACTATAAGCGGTGTCAAAAATAAATCTAAAGATTCTGGTATAATTTCTCTTACCTTTTTTTCTAACCAACTTGAAAATGCAACAACTAATAAAACAGCTATTATGCCACCTCTACCTGGTACTAGTGGGTTTCCCCATAATGTAACCTTAGTAAGGTCTGGATGTGATACTATGGCCGCCATTACACCACCAAGCATTGGTGAACCACCAAATTCCTTAGCGGCATTTACACCAACAAATAAATTTAATCCGTAAAAGACAGCATTACCTGCAATTTTCAATATACCGCCTATTGGTCCAGCACCAAATCCTGGATTAAACTTTAATACAATATTTAAAATTCCTGTTACAAGTCCACAAGCTATAAATGCAGGAATAAGTGGAATAAATATACTAGATATCTTTTTAAGGAAAAGTTTAAAAGGTGTAGCATTTTTAGCATTAATCTCTTGTTTCCTTAATTTTGCTTCATCTACTTCGCCTACTTCCATGCCAACAATTTGTCCAAATTCATTAGCAACCTTTGTAACTCTTCCTGGTCCTAGTACAATCTGAAGTTGATCTCCTTGTTCTACAATTCCCATAACCCCTTCTATTTTTTTTATAGCGTCAATATTAACTTTAGCACTATCTACAAGTGTAAGTCTAAGACGAGTCATGCAATAAGCAATCTGTAAAATATTTTCTTTTCAGATCGGAAGAGCACACGTCTGAACTCCAGTCACAAGACGCATCT
>ERZ1463040.32-NODE-32-length-11145-cov-10.472317_pt1 | contig 11145 bp, 16 predicted proteins | sample MGYA00564473_ERZ1463040 | MGnify/ENA primary metagenome ERZ1463040 (study PRJEB39244, sample SAMEA3635133) | Helicobacter pylori | study: EMG produced TPA metagenomics assembly of PRJEB11511 data set (Assembly of a 5300-year-old Helicobacter pylori...
CCTGCGAACACTCTTTCCCTACACGACGCTCTTCCGATCTGTTTCCTAATCCCTCTTGTTAGATAATTAAGACCACTAAAAGGTATTTCTACTCCTATATCTGGCTTGAGTTTGAGGTTCTCATAGAAATCTACTATTCCATCTCCTAGTCGGACAGAATCATTTACTCCTCCAATATGAGTTCCTACTTTTGTCAATTGAAGTTCATATGCCTTAAGAATAAATTCAACCGATTTGTCTTTTAACTTCTCATAGATGTCTTCAGTCATTTTAAATCCCTTTGATTGAAGCTCTCTCAAGACGTTAAAGGTTTTTAGTTTTCCATAGATTTTCTTAAAGTCTTGGTTTATAGTTGCTACTTGTGACAATCTTTGAAGACTTTTATATCCACCTAATTTTTTATATAAAGTCTGCTGATCATCTTCTAGTTTTGAAATTTCAATATTTACAGATGTTTCACTAATAACATCATGATTTAAATAAGTTCCAATTACTTGATTATATAAAAACCTTAAATTTTCATCAGAGAAATCATGCAAAGGATTTATTAAATCTAAATAAGTTAACAGTATATTTGGATCGTTCAATATCATTCCTATTACAAGAGACTCTGTGCTAATGTCCTGTATCTTAATATCTTCTGACATCTAATCCCTCCTATAAATCGTCTAGTATATCGTAGTCTTCTTTAGCTTCTTGATTGACCTCAACAGGAATAAATATCTTGCTGAAATCTATAGATAACTCGTTCTGTTTGTCCTTTTCTGCTGCTACTGCTTTGTAGTCTTCAAAGTTTCCTATCCGGCTCTCCACAATGGCCATTATATAATTTCCTTTTTGACCTTCACTATTAAATACTTTATTAGAGATTGCTTTTTTTATATCATTTTCACTTTCTACAAAACAATGATAAATCGTGTCATACTTGTATCCTTCTTTTGAATTAATTATTCCACCTAGACGATTAGTACCATTAAATAAATCTTGCATCCTAATAGTTATAGGAGTAGGAACAACCTTCTCAAAATACTCCTCTCTTACATACTCATACAAATTAGTCCAAGCAATTCTCTCAGCTTCCTTTTTCTCATGACATTGCTTATGAGCCTTAAACTCTTCAAGTATTTTGTCTCCATATTTGTCTTTCCTGAACTCACCCTTAGTATTTTTCTTGTACTTAAAATTCCTTTTCATGTCTAGTTGAGGATAAATCCCCAGGTCATCATCCTCAATCATCTCTTTACAATACTTACATTTATTGACCTTTGGCTTTACTTCTTTAACTTTACTCGCCATCAGAATCACTCTTTTCGGTCTCAGGTAGTATTCCTAATTCTACTTTCACCTTTTTCTTAGGCTTAATTTTCTTCTCTTCAACAACCTCTGTTACCGTATTCCCGTTATACCATTGCTTAACAGACTTACTACGGCCATCTATTGTAACCTCATGTTCAACCAAAATTGATCCTGTTGTCTCCTCGATATCTTTTATTACTCCCTCAACTTTTGATGCCCCTACTAAAACTTTATCTTCTACTACCATTTATAAAAACTCCTCTCGTTTTATAATGTTACTATTCTATTGTTATATTATTTTCTTCTAAATATTTCTCATAGTCTTTATCTATTTCTCCTAATTCGTACTCCGTACCACTTCTTGTTTTAGCTGCCCTATTTTTATAATCAAATTTCTCAAGAGTAGATGTGCTTACCAGGTCTCCATCATTAAAACTTGGATGACCGTAAACATTTCCATGAAGTCTTCTACTTTGACATGCTGGATCAAGAAATGGATTATTAGAAGCTGCAGTTACTGACCAGTTTTCTAATCTTGGCATTTAATATTCCTCCTTCTTATTCAAAACATTTTCTCGGCCATAACTCTCTGCTTCTCAAATATCGCATTGACTTCTCCAGAATGAGAACGGTAAGAAGCCCTAATAGCACTATCTGCATCATCTTCCGTTATCTTGTCCATTATAAATGACTCAACTAGCTTTCCTTCTCTATCATAGACTCTAATGTTATAATCAGCTTTATTCAAATTAGCAATTCGACTGAGCAGTATTTCTTTTCTTCTAGAACTTAATTCTGCAAAAGCATATACTTTTGGCAATTTACTTTTTACAAGAATATCTCTAAAATCCATATCACTTACAATTACTTCCCTTTTACCTTCCCTGTTCTTTTGAATATAGTAAGTATCATTCTGACCCAATATACCATTTAACCTATATGCTATTAAATCTGAGTATCCTGAAATTTGTCTGTTTTCCATTAATAATTCCTCCTCTTATTTTAAAGTATGAACCATTTTCCCTGTACTATCTCTTCACATGAAATTCCTGTACCATTTTCATCTAGCATTATTCCTGTTGTATATTTGTAAATATGGGGGAGTATTAAATCAACTTTAATTGTTTTCCCCTTGCTGTCATACGCTTTTATAGCTTCCATAAAGCTTACTTCTACTGGCTCAACAACCACTAATGTCCATTTGAAATTTAGGGTCTCAATATTAACTTGAAATGGAGTTTTGCTTCCATTCCACAAGATTCTATTAGGATAACTCTCTCCATTACGATTGGTTTCAAATCCTATGTCCCCAGTTCTAGTTTTAAATCTTAACATCCGATTCTCAGTAATCATTCCTAAAACTTCTGCGGTAGTATATTCTTTAATAACAATCTCCTCATATTCATAAACTTTAATCCCACCCTCGATAACATTTATACAACGTATATAGAAGCTATGTCCTTCATTATCCTCTAAATATTCCTTATCTTTACCCCTGCTGTAAAGGCCATTCTGTACATATTTATTATTAGCCTCTACATAATACTTTTTATCTGATTCCTTCAATCTTCCTACCTCTTCAACACTTAACAATCTACCTTTCATTAATAAAACCCTCCTCTAATTATTGATTTCTTGATATTCTTTTAATAACTCAGCCATATCTGGATCTTCCTTAGCTAATATAGCAAATACTGCAATGTCCTCAAGTTTCTTTCTTCTCTTTTCCATTCTTGCTTTAAGGTCTTTCTTCTTAGCTTCAAGCTCCATTCTTTTAGTGTGAACAGCCATATCAACTTTGCCTATGATCCATTTTGTTGCTGGAGGAGAAACTTCTTCTTCTAATCTTACAATTGTCGCAACTGTTACCCCTACTGCGGTATCACAAACAACCATATCTCCTGTTTCTAAATCTAAATCTGTCATGAAGTAATATTGCTTTGATGTATTGGGAAATTTAACTACTGCGTTTTTCATAATATTATTCCTTCTTTCATTTTTTATTGGTTCTTCTATCCATTCGTATATCCTAATTCTGTTTAAATCACTACCATTTTCTCTTAGATTATAATAAGTAACTCGTTCAGTAAAATTTAAACAGAAACCATTTTTTATACAAACTTGGTTCGCGTAACGACCGTAAACATCCTCTGCCCAAACTTTTGTTCCATCTTCAATACCTCTTGTTCTTGATGCTGTTAATTCTTTTCCTTTCATAATACGTTCCTCCTCTAATTTATAATAGTATTGTTTAATTGTTTAATATAAAATTCTTCTTTTATAAGATGCCTTGACCTAATGCAGTTAATATATTTCTCATAATATAATCTTTCTTGTTTCCATCTTCACCAATATCCTTACTAATTAAATATGACTGATCTACAATGCTATATAAATTGGTTAATATAAACTTATAATCTTTAACTGTGATTGTAGTATCCAATGTCTCAACTAAGTCACTTAAATTAACCACACTTCTATCTACATATACCTTTTTATCTCCAGAGTTTCTTAGTACGGTTATACTTTCCTCAACAACTTCTTTTGTTACATTTAACGATTCAATAGATATTTCTTTTACTACCATTAAATCTCCTATTGCAAAGACATTGTGGTTGAATCCTAATATCCTACTAATCAATTCTAGTATCATCATTGCTCTTTGTTCCCTTAGACTTAATTCAGTATTATTAAGAGTCCCTTTAACACTGATGTCTTCATTAAGTTCAGATATATGAAACACTTTATCAGTTTCTTTCATAGCCTTAAGAACTTCTGACTCAGCCTTATTACGAGATATTATTAACCTTAATCCATAGTGCTTTATGATATTAAATTTATATTCATTTACTTCTATTTCATTAAAGTTCATCCAGAATACTGCTTCTTGATTGTCAATAATACATTCGCCCTTCTTCTCCTCCGTAGATTCTTTTTTAATCTCTGGTTTCTCAAGATAACCACCACTATAAGAACTGCTGCTATCATGAGAAATAACACCTCTAGCTTCTGGGACATCAGAAACTATATCTTCTTTAATTTCAACTTCTTCAAAATGACTTTCTGGTTGGATGCTACTTTCTTTTTTTAAATAAAGTTGATAATCTTTGTAGCTGTTAATTTTATTGTCAGCTTTTCTTGCTAATGCAATTTTTTCTATATACCCGAAAGAATCTTTTCCCTTTAAAGTTAAGAATTTTATTTTATTTTTTATGGTATCAGTATTTATATAATATCCAATAGCACTTGCGAAATTTTCGACCTCTGCTTCGTCACCATTTAGTAAAGCATCTTCACATAACAGTCTTATATGAATTCTTAACTCTTCTCTGAACTTAGAATATTTGCTATCTTTAATTATGTCTTTTCTATCCGGTGAAGTTAGATTCAATGCTTTGTCGCTGATATGAATATCTCCCTTGATATAAGGAGTGCTTTCTAACTTTTTAACTAATCTTCCTTTATAAAAAACATTTAAGCTATCTCCAAAACCATAATTGCCTGCTAAAGCAATCCAACCAACATAACCCTCTTCTTCTACTTTTATTTCAAATGAGTTACCATCACTTTCTGTTAAATCTCTTTTCTCCTGTAACTGTCCATTATAATAGATGTTTAATTCCTGGATATATTTCCCTAACTGTTCGACCCTTTCTCTAATGTCATATCTGTCGGCTGCACTGAAATCAAAGTTATTTAATATAAGTTTAAATCCATTCAAGCTTTCCTCTACCTCTTCAACATGGATCTCTGTATCGTTAGTATTAATCATTTTGTCTACATCGAAAATAACATGCTTTGTACCGCTGTAAATCTCTATAAAGTTGCTAACAGTAATGTTACTGAAGAATCCCATACCAAATGGATTCTCTGTTTCTTTCACATCATTATCCCAACCACTTTCTGCGATGGAGAATAACGCTTGAGGATTATCTAAAATAGCACCATCATTTTCAATTATGATAGAATCTCCTTCTATAGTTACATAAACATTCTTTGCCTTGGCTCTTTGCGCATTTTGAATATCTTCATCTAAAAAGCACAACATATCTTTAAACGTTGACTGCCTCAATAACTTCAATTGGTTAATTACATTTACTTTTAACTCTACTTTCTCGCTCATATACATCCTTCTTTCATATTATTATTGTTTAATTGTTCTTTTAAAAGCCCTCTTCTATGATATATTATTTTGAACTGTATCTAAGCTACTTTCTTAAAGAGTTAATTGCATTTTGTGCATAACCCTCTCCATTGTCCCTGTCATAGCCCCACTCATTAAATTCAACATCAGAAGTAATATCTATTTTCATTACCTTCCCATTGAGATAGTCGAAATATTTTTCTTCACCCATATTATCTAAGATAGACTGGGCTTCATCCTTTGTCATATCTTTTGGCTGCTTTATTAAACCCATTTCAAACATTTGCAAATTAAAACCTTGAATCTTTGAATAATTGAATAGAGTACAAAGCACCTCTGCTTTATTTAAACCTTTGATATTTACCATTTAATTTTCCTCCTTAATATTATTATTTAATTGTTGTGATTACACCTGCCAGCCTATGCTAATATTCCCACTACTTAGACTTGCGTCATACCATATTCTATATCCTTCTAACTTTAACTCTTCAGCTACAGCTATAATGTAAGGTTTATCCCAGAATCCAAAGAATGGATAAGCGCATGCATCTCTGCCTTTCATTGCCCATTCTTTTATACAATCCTCTATTTTAGCTCTGTACTCAATGATCTCTGTTGTGTCTACAACTTCCTTTTGTGACTTTGTTAATTCTCTAATACCTTCGATATTCATAACTTTCCTCCTTAACATTATTGTTTAGTTGTTCTAAAACAGCTTTTATTTTTACACTTTCTACATACTTCTACTAGCCCTGTGCATTGATAATCGCTAAACTCAAGTAAATTCTCGAATGGTGGCAATATTAAATCTTTGCATTGACCGCAGACATGAGGTAATATCCTTATATCTTCCATGCTGCTACCTCCTCTCAATATTATTTCTATCTCTATATTATAATAGTATTGTTCTATTGTCAATAGATAAATTACATTTATTTTCATTATCTATAAAATAGTCATTTGATAAAAGTATTCTTGAGATACACCTTACATAAAATCTGACCATGACATTCCTACCAAGTGCATGTAGCAAGTAGAGTCACATGTTCCATATCGTGCAAAATAAGTATTTCTAAAATCTTGCTTTGCCCCACACTCTTGACAATGGAATAAATCAATCCCACTTATTTCGCATTCTTTTTTAACCATTTTCTTTTTTAACCTTTTATTCATTTTTAGTCTCCTTTTAATTCCTGTTTCATATTTTTTCATACTGTTTCATATTTATTTTATTTACTTGTTCCATATTTTGTGTTAAAATCATATTATATTATGAAAATATTCATATTATTTCATATTGAACTCATAATTCCATTTCATAAAATTTCATATTAATATGAATAATATAGGGAGGTAATATTAATGCTACTTCGAGAAATATTCAAAGCTGACATTCCAAAAATTATAGTAGGTGTAGATAATGGATACTATGGAACTAAAATTTCTACAAAAGACGAGACAATATATCTACGCAGCAAGTACGAAAAATCAAATGATGTTCTAAATAAAGAAAATACTTATTTACTTCATTACAATAACGTTGATTATATAGTAGGCTCCGGAGCAGAACTTTCTAGTATAGATTATGATAAGACTGCCGATGAAATGTATAAAATAATAACTTACGCAGGTCTATCTATTCTATCTGATTTTGTAGGTACAGACTTTTATCTTGTAGGTTCCTATCCATTGTCAATCTATAATCAGAACAAGGATCATTTTGCTTCATATTTAAAAGGCACTGGGGTGTTTGAAACTAAACTTAATAGTGAATCTAAAAAGTTTAATATAGTCAAAGCAATTACATTTCCTCAAGGTGTTGCTCATTCTTACAACCACCTAGACCTATTTCAAAATCAAATGAGAGGAATATTAGATTTTGGAGGATTGACAATAAATTGCTGCGTTTTGTCTGATTTTAATATTGTTCCTGGAACTGGATTCACTGAAAACTTAGGGAGTATAATCCTTGAGAATGAGATTAAAAAGAAACTAGATACAAAGTATAATCTAAACATCAAAGATTACGAGCTTCCTAGTATCATTAAGAATGGTGTAAAAGTTAATGGTGTTCTCATGACTACCTCTTGTGATATAATTAAATCAACCATTAACGAGCATATGAATAAGATTAAGAAAGCCATGAGGTCGAACAATTGGAATGTAGAGTCACTTGATTTATTTGCAACTGGAGGAAGTAGCTTGGATTATTCTTCTCAATTGAAATCCACATTCCCTCAGATTGCTATTTCTGATGATTGTGTAAATGATGGAGCTAAAGGTCTGCTCGCTGTTGGTAATTTAATATATGGGGACGATGTGAATGGAAAACAATACTAAAGTTACAACTAGAGAAACATTTGATTTTAAACAATATCCTGATGTCTTGGAATATTTAAATAAGCAACCTAATAAGACTAAATACCTAGTTGATCTCATTAGGGAAGATATTAATAACGATTCCTCTAAAATAGATAAGGAAGCTATGTTTTCAATTATTGAAGAATATCTCCAAACAAGGAATGTAATTATTTTAGATAAGCCAAATGAGATTATAGATGACAACAAACTCAAAGCTTCTGCTCTAAAAGTTCTCAATATGGATAATATTTAACAGGAGAAATTATCTCCTGTTTTTTTACTTTACAATAAATCCTTGGACTTTAATTCTCCCCATTCTCTGAACCCTTTTGAAGTATTCATGGTCACTCTCTCCGCCCTCTCTAGGCACATAAACGTCTAGCCTGTGAGATACATCAAAGTTATTTCCTCCACTGTCAAGCACCGTCACAGTCCCCCATCCTTTGAGTTTAATCTTAGTTCCGTAAGATAATTTATTGTTCGCTACCATGCCATCATAAAGTTTAATTCCACGACAATTAACTCCTCCAGCACTACTATTTTCACTTGCTAAATTTGTATAGAATGTTAATTCAAAAACCATATCGTATTCTATATTCCCACCTCTACTGGCAGTAATTCTATCCTGTTTTAACTTTTTAGCTTTTACCATTTTTATTCTATTATCTTCTATTAATTTCTTTGCTTTATTTTCTCTTATAATTTTATCTGCCTCAATTTTCTTCTTACTATTATCCACTATTTTCATGAATTTTTCAAAATTATCGTCAATCTTGACTACCTTTACTTCCTTAACCTCGCATTTTAGCTTATCTGAATTAAAGTCTTCCTTATGCAAAGTAGAGTCTGTATTTATTATAGAGAAATATATACCACAGAGGAGGCATAATTTAAGCATTGTCTTCTTATTTTTGTTCATAACTTACATCTCCTTTTGAGAAAAGTCCTCCAGATTTAACCAGAGGACTTATTTTCATATTATTTATATTCTTGTAATATTTTTTTTGCCACTTCAATATCTGTGATTTTGTTAGGATCTGCAACTCCATTGTCAGTTAAGACTTTCATAATCTCAGTAACTGCAACTTTTTGTACTTGTTTCTGTTTGATTACAGATAATATCATTTTAATCAATGTTTTTAAATCATATACAGGTTCCGTAATTTCTGCCGCTTCTGTACTTCCCCATGAGGCATTATCAACTGGGGCATCTTCTTTTACCTCAGTTTTAACTTCTGGGACTTTAGTATCTACCTTGGTTTCTATTTTTGGTTGAATTACTACTTTAACTTTATCTGTTGGAGGAATAGTTAGATAGGAACTTTTTACTCCTATATTAAATGCATCAACGTAGTTTCTAGCACTTAATTCCATACTGTCCGGCATACCTGTAAATCTTGAGCCACAATCAACGATTCCGTCATCTCTAAAATGTAACATTCTTTGGGTTCCTGTGATTTTACCTTCTACTATTATTTTATCTATTGAAATGGTACACACAATCGCTGCAGTATTCCCGAATATTGCGTCAAGGTCGGAGTTTAGGGAGGTCGTTAACTGACTGTACTCAGCTCCAGTTACTTCATCAGTCATATCTTTATATTTTGTATGGCCCAATACCATTGGACACAACCCTATTTGTTTAAGCCTTGTTGTTTGATCTTGTATCAATTTAGCGAGCCGTTTCTTACCTTCACCATAACCACCAAACGCCGCATTAATTGATTTGCATGGCTTACCTGTTTCCATCATACTTAATCTAATTATCTCTACCGTTCCTACTTCAATCATTTTATCAATAGTGTCATATCCTATAAATTCAATTCCAATCTCATCATTGTTTAAGACTAGATCATCAACTAATTGGACGAACCCCCTTTGCTTACCAAATTTTTCAATGAATTGATTTGTTTGTTTCTCAGCTTTTGCATAAATTTCATCTGTTGTCATATCGTCCGAATGAGTTTCTTCTAACTTTTCTACAAATTGATCCATTATCTTTTGTACATAATCTGCTTCTGTAATGTCCCAGCAAGTAAACTCTTCATATTGAAGCCTGTCTAAAGATTTAAAACCATCCTCGTCTCCAAAAGAGCATAGTAGTCCTTTTTCTTCGTCACCGTACTCTTGTAGTACCAAATCTCTGAACAGTGTAGTTTTACCAACTTTTTTAACCCCTCTAACGTAATGTACATAATCTGACACCTTTTTGAGAATTACATTTTTCTTTATAGACATAATTAATAATTCCTCCTTAATATTTATAATAGTATTGTTCTATTGTTGAGGGCTTTTACACCCTCACATTTTATAATTGGAATGGTAAAACTCCTTCTTCAACTTTTTCTTCTGCTGGAGCCTTTGTCTCTATTTTACCTTCATAGATTTTATCTACTTGAGACTCTACAAAGTCTATTTCTTTATATCTTTTCTTGATTAGAGAAGAACCATCTGCACCAGTAATTTCAAAGCATTTCTTAAAACCATCATTTACGTCTTCTGAAGTACCCCAGCCTGTACTAACTTCTTTCTTTAATTGTCTATTCTGAACTATTCCATTAACTCTTATAGAATCTCCAAACTTCAATGATTTAAGGTTTCTATAGAAACTTTGATCCATAGTTGTTATGTTTATTTCAAAAGTAGCTGTGTTGAACTTTCCTGCATACCCAACAATATAACAGAACAAATATCCTTTTCCTATTTTAGTATCCTCAGAGAAATCTCTAATCACAATATCTTGGGCAAAAGTGCTTTCTTCTTTAAAGTTTTCTGAGTTAAAGTCAATTGGTTCAGTTACTGGATATACATATTTAATCGTATTTGATATTTGCTCTTCTGAAACTCCAGACTTTTTATTATCATAAACTGAATACCTAGGTTCTCCTACAATTACAACCTCTGAACCGTCTTTAAGCTCTTTATTTAACTTCTCAGCTAAATCATACTCAGGAGTCATAAGCTCATAATCACCAGGAAGCTTATTATTTCTCTTTGCCCATTCTATCTTCATAGATTTTTTGTCTTTCTTACTATAAGCATAAGCAAACTCTTTTGGACTTCCTATAATTTCAATTACTGGTTTGTTATCATTACTTGTTGATAAGAAGAACTTTAATGATCTATATGGATGCTTACCTTCTTTTGCTGGGGCATCTACATATCCAAAGCCCTTCTTGGCAACATCTTTTCCGCATACGATTCCCCTAAACTTTTGTGTTCCTTTTCCTTGAATTAAATTACCTTTATACTCTGTGTTAGCCATAATTAACATTTCTCCTTCATATTTTAGATTATTTTATATAGATCGGAAGAGCACACGTCTGAACTCCAGTCACAAGACG
>ERZ1463040.33-NODE-33-length-11092-cov-11.310592_pt1 | contig 11092 bp, 17 predicted proteins | sample MGYA00564473_ERZ1463040 | MGnify/ENA primary metagenome ERZ1463040 (study PRJEB39244, sample SAMEA3635133) | Helicobacter pylori | study: EMG produced TPA metagenomics assembly of PRJEB11511 data set (Assembly of a 5300-year-old Helicobacter pylori...
GACCCAGGCGAACCAAACGAAGATCCAGAGTGAAGACAGAGGCCGTTAATTCGGCCTTTTTCTATTTTTATGGTTGACATAGTTATTATGTGGTGCGATTATTGGTACATCAAAACGAACCACTGACAGGAGCTTTACCATGGGTTGCTATATTCATCTATACCGCGAGAAGCAAGTTGAAGGAAAATGGCTGGCTGCTGACAAGTGGCAGAAGTCAGAATATGACGAAGAGGGAGGCAACACTATTGTTGTTCGCTACGAAGATCAGTTTTTCCATGATCGCAACTACCAGCTATTTGGTCTCCTGGCTAAAGGGGTGTGCACCGAGCATAAGCTGTCGTTTATTGCTCGCGGATTGCCAATGGATGCTTGCGAAGAGATTCAATCATGCGCCGAATACTGGGATGTCGATGGGCATAACCACAGCTACTTGTATTTGCATGAGCTGAAGTCTGTAGCTGCCTTGGCTGATTCTGCAAAGATTACCGTTTCTGGCATGAAGGATGCTGAAGAACTTAAGGTTTTCCGCGAGTCAATTGCTTCCGGCTCTCCAAACTGGAATTTGTTGTGGCCATATTGCGGGTGGACAAACAGCTCTGGCCATATCGAATTCGAACAGGAAGTACCGGCCAGTCTTTATTTTGGCGATGCGCTGAAAAAACTAATTTCTGGCTTCGACGGTATCGACGGCGACAATCACCGGATCGTGTTCTTTTTCGATAACTGATGCTTGAAAGCCATTAAAGCCAGCCTAACCGCTGGCTTTTTTACGCCCGCACTTTCTCTCACCCACAAAAAACCCCATCCGAAGACGGGGTGCCGGGTTTGCAGCTTGACAGGAGCGTTCCGGTATTTGCGAGGCTATGCGGTTGCTGCAATCCTGTCAAGTTTGGCGTATGGGTCGATTGGCAGCGCCACTACACCGCGCCCATATTCAATATGCTCATCGGCTTCGGACGGATCGCAGCCGACGTGCGTGTACCGATCCTTGCAGCTAATCAGCATCCAGCGGAAGTTGTCGATGTCCATGCAGGCCAGTACGCGGGATTTACCACGTTGCGCCCACCAGATGCGCCAGGCGTGCGCGTAGTCAACGCATAGAATGGTGCGGCCATCATGCTCGCCTTCTGGCTCAAGGATTGCTGTGGCGCCGAATGAGGGCTTGCCAGCTGCATAGCTGATCGAACCGTTAGCCAGGATTGCGGCCACGTTCACTATTTCGCCGATGTTGTTGATCATTGGCACGACTAGCACGCCTTTAGCGTTGGTGGCGACTGGGGTATTGGAAGCTGTGTTGTTTCGCATGAGATAAATGTGTTGCTCTACAAGATGGGTGCGTGACATTACATCGGCTGATTTTTCGCGGTCTTCGGCGCTAGCGGGTAGGTCGCAGCGGATTGCTTTGATGGTCCTGGCTCTCGGTGCAACACTTGCGCCCTCAAGCGTTAGCTCGCCCAGGATGGATTTCACGGCATCGCGGAACGACAGCCCCTGATGCAGCATTACGAACTTCACGGCATCGCCTGAAGCGCCGCATCCGTAGCAGTAAAAGAAGTCCTTGGATTCACTGACGGAGAAGCTTGGAGACTTCTCCTTGTGAAATGGGCAGCACGCTACCCAGTCTTTTCCAGCCTTCTTTAGCTCGGGAAGGTAGCCACGCACAACGTCGACGATATCTCGGTTGGCATCATCGACTACTGATTGTGGGACTAGTTGGCCGCTCATGGTCGACACTCCAATGTGGTTTCGAACTGCTGATAATTTGGAGTCTTGCGCGACCACTGACACAGGGAGCCGACCGGTTCAACCCACCCAGCTTTCCCAGATGGCAGTGATGGTTTTTCTGCATACCAAAACCACTCACCATCAGAGTCTTGTGCGAGCCATTTAGCCCACACTGGCGCATCATCCCAATGAGGGCGACTCACCGCTGCAACGCCAAAAACGTAGGCAGCTTAATCGCCGGAATGCGCCCGCGAGTCTTCCAAGTGTGGTAATCGCCGACAGTGCAATAAGCGGCCTCGCATAGGGCTTTTACGCTTCCGTACTTTTCGGCCATCTCAACGAGAAATCTGGCGTCATCATTCCTGGCTACCGGGACGCGAGCAGGCTTCTTTTCTACCACTTTTTTGAACCATTCTTCTGGCGCAACATCGGGGCGAATTGCCTCTTTGGTCATGCCAAAAACCTCAGCCGCCAATAGTGCTGATTGGCGGGACATCTTGCCGTCATAGATCCACTGGCGAACCCATTGAGGGTTAACATCGAGCCGCTTAGCTAGTTCAGCAGGGGTTCCGCACAGAGTGATCAGGCTCAGCAGTGCCGACCCCTCCGGTGATGCGGACAATCGGTCTGCCGTCTTCTGCAAGATTGATTTTTTGTTCATAAATATATCCGGTTGACATAACGATTATTTGTCGCGATTATAGTCCTCACGAAGCGTTCAACTCAAGGGGCTTGGAACAATGAAAAATACGATCAACACGGGTCACGACAACACGATCCCGTTTACTGATGACCAGCATCAGCGAATGATTCTGATGTATGAGACCGATACGCCGTCTCGCCGGATTGCCGAGGTTTTCGGCATCAGTCAGCAGACGGTTTTGCGTAGGCTGCGCACGTTTGGGATTGAGATCAAGCGACAGGGTAATCCGGGGATGCGGCCATGATCGACAAGATGCGCGATGAATTTGAAAGGGCGTTCATGTCTCGATTTGATACCGATCTACCGGCATGGGTTTGGCTTGAGCGTAGGCCAAATGGTGAATATGCATCGCTAAATACCTCCAATGCCTGGTGGGGATGGCAGGAATCCAGAAAGAGTATTGAGGTTGATTTGCCGCCATTTAGGGATTCATCGTCTGCATATTTTGGCGACGAATGCTATGACGGAGATCAGCTACGCGAAGCTATCGAATCATTGGGATTGAAAGTGATATGACTAAATCCACCTGGACAATCCGCGTAACCGGCTACCCACCATTCCAGATGGTTGTTCTGGATGGCGCCATTGATCATGCGACTGCGGTTATCGAGGCGCGGGCAATTTGGCCTGCTTGTGAGGTTGATCTGTGAAGACCCACTGTCGCTGCCGCTCATGCCGAGCCCGCCGCAAACTCAAGATGCACCCGGATTCCTACCAGATCCAGCCGCGCTGCCTATGCGGCGCCAGATCCTGGCGAAAGGATGAATACCGGCATCGCGTCGAGAAACCGCAGATGATCGCCAAGACTGGGCGCTATAAATCCTGCCATTGCGACGGCTACCACCACGCCCACCGCACGGGTTTCGGCAACTGCAAAATCCTGCTTTCCGGCGAATACAAAGAACCCTTGCAGTAATCGACATTATCTGTGGTATATTTATTATCTCAACTGACGGGAGCAACATCATGACTCGATTGACCAAGCATATCCGCGAACAAATTCTTGCCAATGCCCAAACTAAATCTGGGAACCGCGCTGCTCGCGATGCAATCAAGCAAAAACGAAAAGACTGGGATGAGGCCGTTCGCATCGCTTCCCTCGGTGAGCACGCAGAAATACTGACGTCGCTTGATGCGAAAGTTGAGAAGATTCGTCAGCAGGTTCCACAGTCTTTTCGGTCTGATAACAGCCCTGTCTCCCGTCGCGGCTCGATTTCTGTTAATTGTGCTGGCCTGGCTTTGCATGTTAATGGCTGGGAAGGCTATAAGGCCGCACCAAGCCGTTTCACTATCACCGCTGATAATCCTCTTGCTCAGCAATTCCACGACATTTGCGCCGAAGAAAAGGCGAACAACGAATCATGGGAAAAGGTCAAGGCTAGCGTCAATGCGGCGACCAACGCCGTGACCACCGTCAAAGCTCTTCTCAAGGCGTGGCCTGAATGCAAAGAGCTTCTGCCGGAGCATGTCGAAGAAGCAAAAACCAAACTTCCTGCAATCCAAGTTGCCGATCTTAACGCTCTCGTTGGCCTGCCAAGCGAAGCATAATCAATAATTCCTCGACAGGAGCATCACAGAATGGCCTACACCCTCAACAACATCGCATCCGACAAAAACAACCAGGCAGCCAAGCGCGGCGATTCAATCCGCGTCAACATCCGCAATATCAAGATCGTGGACGGCTTCAACGTTCGCACCCAAGACGACGAGCTGCGCGAACACATTGCCAGCCTGCTTGGTGCGCTGGTGGCTAATTTGCCCATTCCGGCTATCGAGGTCTGGGTTAACCCTGAAACCGGCGACATCGAGCTTGTAGACGGTCATTGCCGGTTTGCTGCCTATCTGCAATACGCCGACATCGAGCCTGAATTCGACAACTACATCTCGGCGGTGAAATTCGAAGGTACGCCGTTTCAGCGGAAGATGCGGATTGCCAGCTCCAACAAGCAGCTTAAGCTGAGTCAGGTGGAGCTTGGGCGCTTGTACATCCATGCGCGTGACGTGATCGGCGCTACCCGTCAAGAGATTGCCGCCGAAGCTGGCATGTCTCTTGCGCATGTCGATCAGTCGATTCTGCTGGCTGGTGGCAGTCCAGAAGTTCACGAGGCCATCGAAAACAAAACCATCTCGCCGACAGAGGCTGTGAAGCTGATCCGCGAGTTCGGCGATGAAGCTCCCAAAGAACTTGAGCGCCGCATTGAAGTGGCTGCTGAGCAAGGTAAGGCCAAGGTTACTGCGAAGGTTGTGGCGCCTAAACCGCCTAGTCGTCCACGTGTGGATTTTGTCGTCTCTAATGCCGTGGTGCTGGTGAAGTCGCTCAGCGAACTTGAACTGGCGCTGATCGATCAGGGGGAATCGAAGGTCACTGAAGTTCGATCTGATCTGATGGCCGACCTGATCCAAGCGGTTCGCGAAATGCAGCAGGCTGGTAAGGCGCTGGACGCTGACAAGCGGGTTGAGTTGTTTGGGGGTGATGAATAATGGATATTCAACTGCAATCAGACCTTCTGAAATGGATGCTCGCGGGCGATACCGGCGTATCTTCTGAAACCATCGTGCGAATTGCTGTCGGAGTAAAGCCAGCAAAAGGCGACTACTTCGACGCACCATACGATCCAAGCGATTTTGGGCGTTGCTACCGACTACTTAAGCAGGTTCCAGAACTGAAAAAGAAGATGCCTATCGTCGCGAAGAAGTGCAAAGCATTTGCGCCCCTGGTTGCCAACTGGGATGAGCTTACCGCTCTGTGGGAAGAAGAGAGCAATAACGGCACCGGCCGCGCCCCGAAACTCTATGCGCGCATGAAGGAATTACGGGGGCGTGAATAATGCCCCTTCTGGAGCATCAGCTCCCCGTAATCGCCGCCATGCAAAAGCACTTCCGCGAGCGCGTGACGGTTAAGTGGGGCGAGCGTGACATTCACCCACCCATTGTCTGCAACGCATCGGTATCGAGCGGCAAGAGCATCCTGATCGCAGCCTTGGCCCTAGCAGTCCGCCAGGCCGCAAACATCAAGGCCAAGGCAGCCAGTAAGAAGCTCATGTTGCAAGTGCTGGTCATCCAGCGCCAGGGCGAGCTGTGCATGCAGAACAGCGAGGCAGCATGGCAATTCAACGACGACGAGAAGCTGCTAAATAACTCGCTGTTCTCGGCCAGCTGCGGCAAGGTCAAGTCGACCCACTTCCAAGTTGTCTACGCCACCGAGGGCACGCTTTCCCGCGCCCTTGGGTTCGGCGTCAAAGCCAAGGAAGGCGAAGAGGATGCGCCGCGTAACTGTCAATATCGGTTTTCGCCGTACACCCTGGACGAACTGGCGCTGCCCGACGACAAGCGCGCTCGACTCGGCAAATTCCACCCGGTATTGATTATGTGGGACGAGGGCCACCAAATCCCTTACGACAAGCCCGACAGTATGGCCGTGAAGATCCTTGAGCATTTCTACGACTGCAAGCCTGAATTGCGCCTGGCGTGCTTCAGCGGGTCATGCTTTCGCGGCACCGAATCAATAGTTGGCGACACGCCTCAGCACCTCTGGAAGAAGTTCGCCAGCATCAATCCTGGCGACCCTTCCTATCCAGAGGGCGGCGTAGGTGACGGCATCATCACCACTGAATTCATGATCGAACAAGGCTGGGTGGTACCGCCAACGTTTGGCTATCCTGACGACAGTGAAAAGCAATACGACTTCAGCCACCTGCATCCAAGCGGCTGGGAGTACGACGAGGCCGAGATGGACGCCGTGGTCAGCGACTGGGAAAAATTGCTGGCAGTTTGTTCCGACATAATAATCAAGGTGGCTGATCGAAAAGGCGTTCTTATTTTTGCTGCGACCCAGCGACACGCCAGGCAGACAGCGGCAGCAATGAAGGCGCTCGGCGTTGATCCAGACACTGTAGGCGTGATCACTGACAAGACCAAGGACAAGGATCGCCGCCGAATCCTGGCCGATGCCAAGACCGGTAAAATCAAATACACCATCAACGTGGCTGTATTGACTACCGGCGTGAACGTGCCGTACTGGGACACGCTGGTATTCATGCGGCCAATAGGTTCGCTGGTGCTGCTGATCCAGGCCATTGGTCGTGTGCTGCGTCTGCTGATTGTCGACGGCGAAGTTCCGATGTTTGAGCGCTCCAACCTGTTCGGCAAGACTGCTCAGGATCGTCTTGAATTGATCGCTGCCAGCACGAAGCCTGATGCGCTGGTTCTGGATTACGCGGGCGTCATGGATACGATGGGGCATCTGTACGACAATCAAATACTTGAGCAAGCTGAACTGGATAAGGCTAAGAAGGAAAAGAAGGATCTGATTATTTGCCCCGCTTGCGACAAGGCTGGCATCGGCACCATGAATGCTCCAACGGCAAGGCGCTGCATATATCGAGATCCTAAAGGCGTTCGCTGCGAGTACTTCTACCACTTCCGTCTATGCCCATCCTGCGACACAAAGAACGATCAGGTGGCCCGCGAATGCCGGTCCTGCAAGCGCATGCTGATCGACCCGAATGCCGCGCTTAACAATAAGCATTATGTCGACGGCGAGTCCATCCCAGTCCGCTCCATGAAAGCCGGTCACGGTGCTGGCGGCAAGCTGTGGTTCCGCTACGAGCTGTCGACGGGGGAAACCCCCATGGAGATCTTCTACCCGCACGCAGGCGCTAACAAGAAGGTCAACAACATCATCTGGGCGAAGTTCGTGGATGCGTTGCCGATTGATCAGCGCTCCAAGATCCGGTTGCGGGCGATGAAGGCTGAAACAGTGATTGAGAATATTGATTTGATTCCGGTTCCGCAGGAAATTTCGGCGCGGAAGAAGGGCGCCAAATACACGATTGGTCGTCGTAAATATCAGGCAGTGGAGATGGTGGTATGAATATCTGGATCGCATCACTTGCATATGGGGTGATTGTCTATGCCTGTTGGCCGCTTAGCGTAAAAAGATATTTCGTTGTGTGCGTTTCCATTTCAATAATTTGGTTACTCAGATGATCCGCACCTACGACAGCAACTACCGAGGCGAATGCCGGTCGGAAATGTGCGAGCAGATCGACTGCGCATCGTGGCTGGAATTTAATCACCCGGATCGCTGGCCTCTGATTTTCCACGTCGCAAACGAGATCAGTGCGAAACCTCAATATATGCAGCGCCGGAAAAAGGAGGGGGTAAAACCTGGCGTATCGGACCTGATCGACTTTGGCGCAGTCCGTGGCGCCTTCGAATTGAAACGCCTGGATAAGTCGAGGTGCAAGGTCAGCAAGGAGCAGCGGGAGTTTCTGGAGGCTACTGCGGCTTCCGGTGGGTTCGCTGCGATCTGCTACGGGTTCTCGGAATTTCGCAGGGCCTACGCCGACTACCTAATCTTCGTAGCGAATAATAGTTGACATAGTGGGCAATGGATAACTATTATCTGGCAACCAAACACGCAACCCAATGACAGGGGCAAGACATGACAAATACAGCGCAGGACCATCGTCAGGAGATTCTCGAAAAGGCCATGGCTGATCTCAAGAATCAGGCAACAGAAGTGCTTAAGTCGATCATGGGTGATCTCTATACTGATTACCTGCCGCACGTAGAGTCTGATACCGAGGCAAACATTTGCTATCGGGCAACCGGCATAGTCAAGAATCTGGTTGCTGGCAAGTTTACGGACGCCGCCAATAACTTGGTCGAGGTGTCGGACGGATACGGTTGCGACCATTACATCCCTCTTGGCAGCTATGAAAACCTTGTTGGCCCGCTTTGCGATTCAATGGGCGACCTGATCCGTGGTGAGCGCATCAAGCAGCTTGAGCAAGAAGTAAAATCACTTCGAGAAATGCTGCATAACCGCAGTTTCTGACAGGGGCAATATCATGGCTACAGAAAAAGAAATGCAAATCGTCGCAAAACTGGTTGATTCGGCCATCAAGGTCAACTCATCCACTAAGCAGGTCGGCGTGCAAGTGGATGTAACGCAGCGCAGTGTGACTATGCGTATCGCTCCAAGCGAGGCCGAAATTGCCAATGGCGTCTGGGATTGGGTTTTATACCCTGGCGAAGCGGCTTATTTCTCTGATGATATTTGGCCGGAATCGCTTTTCATCGAGCGCTGCGAAAAGTTCATCGCCCAGGCAAGCTTGCATTTTGTCGAAGCTGACGCTGACGGGGTGCCGGTATGAAAACTAAATTCTGGGTTCGCGATAAAGACCGGATGTGCTCGGCTACCTTTGGCGAAGATCACAACAATGTCGCTGATGGGTTTCGTGAAGTGTCAGCCGCCGAGCAGGATTTGTTTCGGTCTGAAACCAGGGCCATGAAGAATCGGCCAAAGAACACGCTGGATATAAAAGCCACTGCCCATCAGATCGGCCAAGTTATTGAGTATTCAAACAAATGATCTACGAAAACCTCCCGGCCGACGAATACTTCGCCATCGAAGCGGCCAGCAACTCAGGTCTCAAGCTGGTGCGGCGCAGTCCGGCGCATTTCAAGTACAAGGAAGAGAAAGAGAAAGAGCCTACGCCAGCAATGGCGATGGGCACTCATCTGCACATGGCGTTGCTGGAGCCAGAGCGGTTCGCCACTCATTACGTCGTAGCGACTGAAGCCGTGGACAAACGCAGCGCCTACTACAAAGGCCTCGTTAAGGACGTTGGCGCTGATCGCGTGCTGACGCTGACTGATCACCGCAAGCTGATCGGAATGCAGGACGCAGCTTATCGAAACAAGCGCTTTGCCGCCTACATGAAGGCGCCAGGCCGTAACGAACTGTCGGTAGTCGCCACCGATCCAGAAACTGGCGTGCAGGTGAAGTGCCGCTTTGACCGCATTGGCGACTCAACCTTCGCGCTCGACGTGAAGAAATGCCAGGATGCTCGCGGCGTTGAATTTACCAAGCCGATCACGAACTACGGCTATTACATGCAGGTAGCCTTCTACAGCGACGTGTGGTTCTGGGCGACTGGCGAGCGTCTGAAGGAATTCCCGCTGTTCGCCATCGAAGAAGAATCGCCGCACGGAACCATGTTTCACGATCTCGATGAAGTGGCGCTTGAGCTTGGGCGCTTGCATTACCGTGAAGCGCTTAATACTTATGCGCGCTGCCTAGATACTGGAATCTGGCCTGCGTATGCAGATGAATCGGAGGTCACTAGCGTGACAAGCTGGGCGGCTAACGAGCTGCTTGGCGATGTTGATTTTGGGGGTGTGTGATGAAGCCATGCACAATCAGCAAGCGTCACAAATGGGTTTTTGTCATGAATCAGATCCGTACAACTTATATGGGTTCGTCCGTGCGCTTGAGCAAGGTCGGTATTTACCGTTGCGAGTGCGGCCAATGCAAAGCGGGCGCAGCAGACATCAACGAGGTTTCACAATGACACTCACAGCCGAAGATCTGCAACGCGCCACACAGGCAAAGTCTGACCAACTCAATAGCTGCGACATCCTGGGCGGCTCACTGGTAGCCAAGATTGTCGACGTGAAGTCAGGCAGCAGCGAACAGCCGGTGATCATCGTCATCGACTCCTGGCCGCAGCCGTGGAAGCCATCGAAGACCTCTCTGCGCGTCTTGTGCGCGTGCTGGGGTAACGAGCCTCAGAACTGGATCGGTCGCTACGCAGTCCTGTTCTGCGACGAGACGGTTAAGTTCGGCGGTGAGGCTATCGGCGGCATCCGTACTAGCCACCTTAGCCACATCACCGGAACCAAGAAGGTCGCCGTCAACACGACTCGCGGCAAGAAGGGCATCCAGACTATCGAACCGTATTACCCGCAGGAAGAATCGGCGCCAGCCCAACAGGCTGAGCCAGTCTTCTGGCCCGACGAAGCCTTCGCCAAACAACTGTCGGCAGCCCAGGTGAAGATCGATAGCGGCGAGATCACCGTTGACGCATTCGTGGCGCGCCTGGAGAAGAAGGCTCCGCTCACGGTAGGCCAGAAAGCTCGCGTCAAGCCTACGCCACCACAGGCCGAGCCTGAGCCTGAATATTCGCAGGAGGATGAGGATCCGTTTGGCGAGCCGCCGCCGATGGATGAGTGACCCAAGAGACCCGCCTAACCCGCAGGTCTTTTTTTGTGCAGATTATTTTGTCTGGATAGTTGACATAGTGGTTATGCATAACTATTATTCGATTCAACGGGAACACAAACGAAACGAACAACGGGGCAAGACGAGATGAGCATCCAGGTTCCAGAGCTGCCACATCACTGCAATAGCTGGATCGTCATCGAGAAGGCGACAGGTAAAGCAGTTTGCGAAACCTGGAGTCGTGAATACCTGAAATGCTTCGACCCAGAAAAGGCCGAAATCAAAACCGCCGCTGACCACCTCGCCAGCCTGAACAAGCGATAATACAAATACCCGACAGGAGCAACACCCATGAGCATTTCCGTAATGATGGTGATGTGCCTCGCGATGAAAGACGGCACAAAAGAGTGCAACGTGTCTGGTCGTTATTTGCAGCCTGACGCATACAGCGTCGACGAATGCACAAATGCGGCCGATTCGTCGATCAACGATGCGCTGCTTGAAATCCGAAAAGTTGGATGGGCGAAGGGTATCTGCTTCCCGCAAGACAAATACTCCCAGGTCATCACTCGCGCCGTCGAATACCTTGAGGCCAGGGGCTACAAGGTAAACTTTGAAGCCTATAAAGGGGAGTGATATGAAAGCTCAAGCCA
>ERZ1463040.34-NODE-34-length-11038-cov-12.918146_pt1 | contig 11038 bp, 9 predicted proteins | sample MGYA00564473_ERZ1463040 | MGnify/ENA primary metagenome ERZ1463040 (study PRJEB39244, sample SAMEA3635133) | Helicobacter pylori | study: EMG produced TPA metagenomics assembly of PRJEB11511 data set (Assembly of a 5300-year-old Helicobacter pylori...
TATGAGCGAAAAACTTAATCTTACCCTTGTATTATCAAGAAAAGCAAAGCTTTATGTGCTAGATGAACCTATAGCAGGTGTTGATCCTGTTGCAAGGGAAAAGATTTTGGATGCTATAATTAATAATTATAATAAAGATAGCTCTATGATTATAACCACACATCTAGTACGTGATATAGAAAGAATATTTGACCATGTATCTTTCATATCCGAAGGCAAGATAATCCTTTCGGGAAATGCAGAAGAGCTAAGAGAAGAAAAAGGAAGGTCTATTGACGAACTTTATCGTGATGTTTTTGGTGAACAATAAAAATGTATATTATAAAATTTGATTGGGGTGTTTTAATATGTTTAAATATTTGAAATATGAATTAAAAGGAAGCTATAAACTTCCTATAGGTTTACTTGTGATTATGGCTTTATGGTGTCCTATCTTATATAGTAGGATAGGAAAGTGGGATATTCAAATTATCTCAACATTAACTTTCTTAACTTGCTTTGCAGCTCTTTTAGTAGCTTTTATATATATAATCCACTTATATAAACAGGACTTTTCAGATGAGAGAGGATATTTAACATTTACATTGCCATTAAACGGAAAATCCATACTATGTGGCAAACTTTTATTAAGCTTTATATGGTTAATAGTAGCAAGTATAGCTTCTATAGCCTTTATAAGTATTATATATATCAAAGGTCTTAATACCACATTGGGGCAAATATCTATAACCTTACCACTACTTATTCCATTTCTTTATATGGTTGTAGGTCTTTTAACTACTATCCTCACTATATTTATTTCTATAACTTTAAGCAAGGTAGCTTTTAGAAATAAAAGGATTGGCGGTATAAGCTTTATAATATTCATATTGCTCAATACAGCCATAGGATTTTTAAATTTACAATTGGTTAAATTATTTCCACAGTCAATAGAGCTTCCTGGTGGAAGAATTGTTAGTATTGTGTCATCTTCTATGAATGGTTCAAATAACCTTGGCGGTTTTTATTCATATATAAATATAGTTACTGCAATCTTTTATCTTGTGGTAATTGTGGGGTTATTTACTTTTAATTCTTATCTTATAGATAAAAAGCTAGACTTATAATTTAAAGATTAGTATTTTAACATTTATACTGTAATTATTAATCTTCATATAACAAAAAAGATTTTCTGTACTCTTAATTGCAGAAAATCTTTTTTGCTTGTATATTATTATATTAAATGTCTTTTAAAAATGATACTTCAAGATATCTTTTGTTAATACATACTACCTTTTTCAAATATCTTTAATAAACGTAAATAGTGATTGGCTTCTCTTAAAGTGTGATCACCAAGCAGGGGCATTATAATAGATTTAATTTTACACTCTATTAATCCTTTTGTAGCCTCAGCCTTAAATTTGCTTATTTCTATAGTTGCTTTAAGGCTATCATTTGTCACTTTTGAGATTGGAATTGTTTTATCCATGGCTTCTTTTGACTGTGCTTCTAGTTCAGTAAACTCGTTTCCAAAATCATTTGCTATATTTATAAGATCATTTTCCGTAGGATCAAGAAGTCCACGAATAAACTTTGAGTGTTCTGCCATAATTTCATTCCAAAAAACTTCCTCCACATAAGCTTCTCTTTCTAGTATAACCTCTTCCCGATTTTGAAGTTTTTGAATAAGATTATAATAAAACTTTGCTTCTTCTAAAATATGCTCTATAAGTAAAGGATAATTATTTGTAAATAACCTACAAGTTAAGATATTTGATAGTAACATAGTCTTAAATTCTGCTAAAGCTTTAACTAAATACATAGCCCGATTATTAATCATGCATACTCTTTCTTCAAGCATAGGATTCTCTATAACTTTACTTAAATCCCAAGGCCTTAATTCTTGCTCCGCCCTTGTTAAACTAGTTGGGATATTTACCCCTGTAAGATAAGCTGAAGCCATTTCTGCTTTTAATGTAAAAGATGTCACCACTTCCCCTGACTCTAATACGCTAGCACTAACAACACCATTAGAAAGTGATATTACATCCGCCAAAAGCCTATCAAATTCTGCTCTAAACATGTCTGCTTTAACCATAAGACTTGAATCTCTTTGCACAAAACCTATTTGTAAAAAAAATGAATGCTCCTTCATTATCCGCGCAAAGAAAAGATGCAACTCTAATGATTGTCTTATAAAATTACTATTTGATAACATAATCAACCTCTTTAATATAATTATTCACTGTTATTATATTAATGAAATAAACATTTTATTACATAAAAAGGAAGCACCTCTGAGGTGCTCCCTTTTTATGGGTGCACCTCAGAGGTGCTTACATAATTTTCTAATTCTGTTATGAACCTTTCTATATCTTTATAATCTATTTCACCGATATTTGCTACCCTAAAGGTATTTGTATCGGATACCTTTCCTGGATATATAGTAAATCCTCTTTCATATAAGAAATCATGCATATCATCAAATTTATATTTAGGATTTGTTGGTTCTAGTATTGTGGTTATAAGTTTTGAATGATCCTGTGGCTTTACCAAATGGGTAAGATTTAACCTATCTAATCCTTCTAATAAAACATCGCAACTCTTTACATATCTTTTATTTCTTACTTCGATGGTTTCTTCTTTTGCCTCTATTATAGCTTGTTTTAAGGCATAAAGAACTTGTACTGGTGGAGTAAATCTCATTTGATAATTTTTTATAAAATATTCATATTGCTTATATAAATTTAGGTATACATTTCTTGGCTTATTATTTTGTGTGAGTACGAGGCTATTTATATTTGCAATTACGAAGCTTATTCCAGCCATGCCTTGAATACACTTATTTGAACTAGATGCCATATAGCTTATATTCATATCTTTCATATCTATAGGAATGCCTGCGTAGGAGCTCATTGCATCTACTAACATCTCTACATTATACTTTTTACAAAGTTCTCCTAGGATTTTAACATCATTTAATAGTCCTGTGGTAGTTTCATGATGAACTACAGCTAAGTGACTCACTTCACCTTTTTTTTCTTTAATAACCTTTTCAAGCATTAATATGTCAATAGCCTCTACATTGGAACTTTTAAATTCTATAAAACTTATATCATAGGCTTCTGCTATTTCACACATACGCTTTCCGTAAGCACCATTATTTATAATAATTAAAGTCCCATCTCCTACTACAGAACTTATCATAGCTTCTACAGAGGCTGTACCTGAGCCCCCAAATAAAATCGTAGTATATTCTTCAAGGCTACCTACAAATTTAGTTAACTCCTTTGAAACAAACTCCATAACCTCTCCAAATTCTTCTTCTCTTGGGCATATATCAGGAACTACTTGGGCAAGCTTTACAGTATCAGTGGTAGTTGCTGGACCTGGGTTTAACAATACATTTCTCTTTATTTCCATAACATATTAGCCTCCTGTTAATTATTTCGCTAAAAATTTCATAAACATATCTTTGTTTTCTATAGGAGACGTAGTTGGTCTTCCTAAATCTTTTCTAGCTCCTTTTCTTACCTTAACTTCTAATAATACTGGGCCTTTAGCCTCAACTAGGATTTTAAGATAAGCTTTTAAATCTTCAAATGTTGAAACAGTAAAGGTCTTTTTATATCCGCAGGATTTAGCAATAGAGGGTATATCTATATCAAGGCCTACTGTTGATTGCCCTCCAACCGAATCATGAGCTCCATTATTAATAACAATATGTTTAAAATTTTCTACCTTTTGTGTTCCTATAATAGCAAGTCCACCTAAATGCATTAAAAGCGCTCCATCTCCATCTAAACAATATACATTTTTCTTAGGCTTTGATAGTGCAATTCCTAATGCTATTTGAGACGCATGTCCCATAGACCCTACTGTTAGAAAATCTTTTTCGTGCCCCATATTTCTAGCTTCTCTCTCTTCAAATAACTCTCTAGATGCCATGCCGGTTGTGGATACTATTGTATCTTCATCACCTAAAGCATTAACTATTTCCTTAATTGCATCTTCCCTGCTCATTTCAAAGTTAACCTTTGATTGCTCTTTTAACTTGTAAGTAGAAAATGTACCTTTGGTAACCACTAGTGCATAGGGGCTCTTTTCCTTTTTCATATATTCTACAGCTTCGGATATCTTCTTTTTCCATATGCCCACATCGTCTTTTTCTGTTAATATACTGTACTCAATGTCTAGCGCCTCTAAAAGCTTTAAAGTTACAAGACCTTGCTTTTTATGTTGAGGCTCATCCTTTTTGTTAGGCTCGCCTCTCCAACCTATTACAAGTAAAGCAGGTATACTATATACTAAAGGATCATTTAAAGATGCTAAAGGATTTATTATATTTCCCTGTCCTGAATTTTGCATATAAACTAATGCAGGATTCCCTGTAGCTAAGTAGTATCCTGAGGCTATAGCTAATGCATTACCTTCATTTGCTGCAACTATGTTATTCTTACTATCCACATTTTCTTTAATATATGCACAGAAATCTTTTAATAAAGAATCTGGAACTCCTACAAAAAAATCTATTTTATTACTTTTTAAATTCTTGTAAAATTCTTCAGTATTTATCATTTTATTTTCCTCCAGGAATTAAAGTTAAAATTTCTTTTATTGGCATACAATATTCATCAGCTTCTAGCGCTCTTTCATTTTCTAATATAGTTTTAGCAGTTTTCATCATAGCTGGATATGCACTTCTTATAAGGTGATTTGCATATATTATAATATTAGCCCCAGCATCCTCTAGTTCTCTTTCAGTTATATGAGCATATGATGTTGGTACAACCACTAATGGTACTCTTTTATCAAACTCTTTATATTTTGCACAAAACTCTAATATTTCGCTACCATCTTTATGCTTACTATGAATCATTATTCCATTTGCACCTGCTTCTATATAAGCTTTAGCTCTGTTAAGTGCATCGTCCATTCCAGCATTTAATATTAAGCTTTCTATTCTAGCTATTATCATAAAGTCATTAGTAACTCTTGCTTCTTTCCCCGCTGTTATCTTCTTTGAGAAATTTTCAATTGTATCTTGATTTTGCTCAGCATCAGTTCCAAAAAGAGAATTTTTCTTAAGTCCTACCTTATCCTCAATTATAATAGCAGATACACCTAGCCTCTCTAGAGTCTTTACTGTATATATAAAATGCTCGATCTTTCCACCAGTATCACCATCTAATATTATAGGTTTTGTAGTTACTTCTAATATATCATTTATAGTGTTAAGTCTTGATGTAAGATCTACAAGCTCAATATCTGGCTTTCCTTTTGCCGTAGAATCACAAAGTGAGCTTATCCACATTCCATCGAATTCTTTTATTTTATTGTTTTGCTCTATCTTTGCCTTCTCTGCTATAAGACCTGTTAGTCCATTATGAGCCTCTAAAATTCTAATGTGACCTTTGAAGGATAGGAGATTTCTAAGCTTTTTCATTCTTACCTGTGGAGTTGTACCAAGCTGAGTTATAGTTTCATCTAATTTAGTTATAGAAACTCCCTCAGTATATTTAACCTCTACAAGCTCTCCTCCCCATTCTTCTAAGGTTTTTATTACTCTTTCTCTTAAGTTTTTTTGTATTCCCTCTTTCCAGTCATCACCGTGAACCACATAGTCAGGCTTTTCCCTTAATAAGTTTGGAACTTGATCTAAAGTATCTTGAGGAATAACCTTACATACACCTTTAATGTTTTCTACTACTTTCTTTCTTTCCTCATACTTTAAAAATGGATTTCTAAAGTACTCACATATAACTTCATCTGTATGTAATCCAACTACAACCTCACCTAATTTTCTAGCCTCTTCTATTACATTTAAATGTCCATGATGAATTATATCAGCACTCATTGCTACATATACCTTTTTCATAATACCCATCCTTTACTTTAAATATTTGTTTTTATATTTCATCCCTACTTTTTAAAATAGGAAGAACTTTTTCCTTTACTCTTTTTATATCCTCTGCATTATCAATATCAGCCCAAACAAAATCTTCTAATTTTATAATACCTACGTTATGTTCCTTAGCTAAATCCTCCAATGCATATTCATAATGATAAAATGGATTTGTACTCTTCTCATACTCTCTTAACATTTTTTTATATAAACTATTAGATATTTTTGTTATCCCAACCATTTCTCCAGAAATAGAACTTAATGAATGCCTACTCTTTGAGATCTTACAAAGATTATTATTTTTAGCCTCTACAAAAACCACATCATCATGTTCTGTTATATCACTTAATAGTGTACAATCCTTCAATTGTGTATACTGTATTTCTTTAATTGCTATTTCCTCATATATGAGATCGCTTTCAATCAATATAAAATCTTCATTTATATATCTGTCAGCCAAAGCTAAAGACAACATACTGCCATTACTTTCAAACTTTTCATTTTTGATAGTTGTTACCTCTTTATACTTTTCCTTTAAATCTTCATAATACTTATTAAGATGCCCAGTTACTATTATTATTTCTTCTATACCATTATTAATAAGTTTTTCCATGCTTATTTCTATGAGACTTTTACCATTTATCTTTACAAACCCTGCTGGTATAACTTTATTATCACCAGATTCTAATCTCATGCCCATACCTGCTGCAAGAATTACAGCTTTTGTAACAAATTGATTATCTAAAAATTCTAATGCCTTTTTTGTAATCTCATATTCTATATTTCTATAACTTAGCTTATTTCTTAAAACATAGCCTTCATCAATTAACATATTGATTATGGTATTTACACTTCCTAAAGAGAGAAATGAAATTTCTGATATTCTCCTTTGGCTTATTAATTTCTCTTTATATAGTATTTTTAGCACCTTTAGTTCTTTATCTTTCACACCTTATCACCTTCGTTCAAATTATGAACTACAAACTATGAACTAAGTCTACTTTATTGAACGATTTATATCAACTACTTTAAGTAATATTTAAAAAAATCTTTTTAATAAATATATTTTACACCATAATATGGAAGCACCTCAGAGGTGCTTCCATATTATTTCCAATTGTTTTTACTGATAATTTTGATTTCATATTGCAATTATCTTTTTTTAGATTTATAATTACAATATTAACTACTTAATATCTAATATTCCTTAATAACATGTATGTGAAAATAATATCTAACATTCAAAGTCACTGATGATATTATCTAAGTATTTAAAAAAGCAAAAGTATAGAGTAGTTTTATTAAATTTAAAGGGAGATGTTTATTATGAATAACTTATTTGATTTAACTGGTAAAGTTGCCGTTATAACTGGAGCTTCAAGTGGAATTGGTGTTCAATTTGCAAAAGCTCTAGCTGATCAAGGTGCTGATATAGCAATACTTGCAAGAAGATATGATAAACTTGAACCATTATGTAAAGAAATTGAAAGCACAGGAAGAAAAGTTCTAGCTGTAAGATGTGATGTCACAAAAGAAGAAGATGTTAAATTAGCTGTAAAATCTATTATAGATAAATTCGGTAAAATTGATATCTTAATGAATAATGCTGGTGTTACTTCAATAGGTTCAGTAGATACACTAGAAGAAACTGAATGGGATAGAATTATAGATACAAATTTAAAAGGTGTGTTCTTAATGTCGAAACATGTAGTTCCTCATATGAAAGAACAAAAGTATGGCAAAATTATCAACACAGCCTCAGTTTGTGGACTTATAGGAAGTAAAGCTATTCCTCTTCATGCATATAATGCTTCAAAGGGTGCTGTGATTGCTTTAACAAAAGGTATGGGAACTTCACTTGCTCAATATGGTATAACTGTAAATGCAATTGCACCTAGCCTTTTTGAATCAGAAATGACAGAAAAGTCTTTATTTCAAAGTGACTATTTAAAATCATACAATATGTTGTGTCCAGCTGGAAGACCTGGTATGACTGGAGAATTAAATGGAGCTGCAATATACTTTGCCTCCGATGCTTCTAGCTATACCACTGCTCAAATATTATTTGTAGATGGTGGTTGGACATCCGTTTAGTATTTTTCAAAAAATAAAAAGGTAGCTTAATAAATAAATTTTATTAAGCTACCTTTTTTATTTGTATTTCATTACTAATTTCAATCCCTAATTAAAAGAACTTACCTTTATAAAACAAGATAAGTTCTCAAAAACTAATAATTTCTATGAGATAGATCTATTAAATTATTAAAAACATATAAAAATATTTTGTTGTAAAATATTCTCATGTCATCTTATATTTACTTAATCATTATTTCTTAGTTTCCTTACAGATAACAATAATAATACTACAGATATACCTAACAATAGTAATATATAATTCATAACATAAGTTAAACTTTCTCCATATAAAACTTCACTGCTAGCTACATTAATCCAAGTAGTAGGTATAAATTCTGATATTTTTTTTAAAAAACTTGGCATGATCTCTCTTGGCCAAAAGCATCCTCCAAGCATAGCAAAAGGTATATTAATAACTGCACTTATGGCTCCTGATTGTCTTAGATCGTTAGAATGAGTTGCTATAAATAATCCTAAAGACACAGTAAACACTGCAAATATTATAAATAATACTAATATACTAAACGGAGTATCTCCTAAATTAAACTTAAATAAATACTTCATAAAAGAAAAGAATAATATAACCTGAAATACTGATATAGTTAAAAAGCTTAAAAGATTTTCTACAATATACCTTCCTCTAGTCAATGGAGTGGTAAAATATCTTGTAAATAAGTTCTTTTCTTTATCCTTTATTAACATGTTAGTAGTAGAAGTAGTTAGAAACAGCATATTTAGCACTATAAACCCAAGTGCTGCTGAGGTTTTAGATTTATTTCCTTCCCCCTTATCAACACTTTCATATTGAACCTTATAGCTTCCCTCTTCATAATATTTTATTCCTTTGTAAAACTCTTCCTCACTACCCTTAGATACTGAAGCTATCTTTTTTATATTATTTAAATATCCATCTAAATAAAGTTTTATGGACATTGCTGCGTTTCCTTCTTTTACTTCATAACTTTCTAAAGAAACATCCTTACCATTAATTATATCCAGAATAAAACCTTTTGGTATAACAATTGCATAATCTACATCGTTATTCACAAGGCTATTTTGAATGTTTTCCTCATCCTCCAAAATCACTGTGCCCTTAGTTTTTATGTTTTCTATAAGCTTGTTTGAAAACTCTGTCTTATCTTTATCTACAACTGCAATCTTTAAAGGTTCAGTTCCATTAGAACCTGAAAAAGCTATAATCATAAATATAATAGGCAAGACAAGTATAAACAATAAATTTATCTTATTTTTAAATAATCTTTTTAAATTTGTTAAATAAATAGTCATTACACTATGTCCCTCCTTCCGGAAATCTTAGCTCCTATAAATAGGATAAATGTAAATACCCAAATCCCCAATATGCTAAATAGCACCTCTTTTGAATCTGCACCATAAATACTTTTAAATATAGCATTTTGAGCTAAATAATTTGGTGTCATACGTGATAACTTTCCAAGTATGCCATCACCAAAATCTATCTTTACAAAACCTCCGCCTAAAAATGTAAGTATAGGCACTAAGATATTTAAAATAGCTAATCCATACAACCCCTTCTTAGTTGCCATACAAACAAATATTCCAAGCATAGTGGACATAATTGCAAGCGATAAAATTGTTATGAATATTACGCCTAAATTATTACCAAAATTAACATTAAACATAAACCTTGATACAAGCAATAATACTAAAGCTTGCCATAAGAGAGTAAATACTACACCTATGCCTTCTCCAAGGAACATTTCCCAAAGCTTTACAGGTGATGACTTAACCCTTCCACCAACCACACTATAATAATCCTTATCTATAGCAAAATTTGCATATATAGCTCCGAACATCATAATCATTATAAGCATAGTTACAGCATAGTAATCTATAGCTGTAGGCTTTTTACCTAAAACACTTACTACCTTAGAATCTATATTGTTATATTCTTTTATAGAAAAGTCCCTAGCCTTTAAATTAGCTAAAGCTTCAAAACTGTTGGCCTTATCTGCATAAGATTCCATGATGCCTTTAACTATAGATACCTTTAAAGCATTATAGTCACTCCCAATTACTTTAAATTTACCTTCTATGTTTTCATCATATATAATCAAAGCCTCGTATTGTTTCTTTTCAATAAGCTTTTTGGCTTCCTCTACATCCTCTATTTTAGTTGGTGCTATAATATCTGAAAGTTCTTTTAAGTTTATAAACTTTTCAAAATTATCTCCATTAACTCCGCTAGTATTATTAACATATAATACATTTACCTGTCCTATGTTTTTAGCAGTAAATTCATCACTACTTCCTAGGGCATTACCTAATATAGCTATCAATATAATAGGTATTACTAGCATAGACACTAATGATTTTTTGTCTCTTATATATTGAATTATTCTATATTTAGCTATCACAAGAAAATTCATAGCCCTCTCCTCCTTTAATCTCTTAGCTTTTTACCTGTTAAGTCTAAAAATACTTCTTCTAAAGTTATATTGCTTCCATCTTCTTTACTAACAAGTGACTTTAATTCTTCTTTATTTCCCCTTGCAATAATCTTTCCGTTATCCATTATACAGATATCTGTGCATATAGCTTCTACTTCTTCCATATAATGAGATGTGTATATTATAGTGGATCCTTGCTCATTTAGTTTCTTTACTGTTTCTAATATATTGTTTCTTGATTGAGGATCAATTCCAACCGTAGGTTCATCCATTATTATTAATCTAGGCTTATGAACAATTGCACAAGCTATATTTAATCTTCTTTTCATACCACCTGAAAACTTTGTAGGAAAATCTGACTTTCTATCCCACAACCCTACAAATTCTAATGTTTCTTTTACTGAAGCCTTTAACTTTTCACCTTTAAGTCCATATAATCTTGCAAAAAATGTTACATTCTCGTAGGCAGTCAAATCATCTACTAAGGCTAAATCTTGTGGTACTACCCCCATATTCTTTTTTATTTCAAGAGAGTCTTTCTTTACATCCTTATCAAAGATTTTTACATCCCCTGTAAATTTAGTATATA
>ERZ1463040.36-NODE-36-length-11007-cov-14.509496_pt1 | contig 11007 bp, 9 predicted proteins | sample MGYA00564473_ERZ1463040 | MGnify/ENA primary metagenome ERZ1463040 (study PRJEB39244, sample SAMEA3635133) | Helicobacter pylori | study: EMG produced TPA metagenomics assembly of PRJEB11511 data set (Assembly of a 5300-year-old Helicobacter pylori...
CTTACATCTTTATTTATCTTCCAAAGAGAAGTAGCCCCCTTAAGATCACCCTTTATGTAAAATAATAATCCCTTAAGATTTATTATAGGTGCATTTTTTAAATCCTCAGATATTCCTTTTTCACAAAGCTTTAAAGCCTTATCTATGTTCCCCTCTTGGTATAATTTCATTGCCTTTGAGTATATTCTTTTTGACGTGTTATCCATGTAGTTCTCCTTTTCCCTATGCTTATAATAATTATTAATCTTTTCTTAATTCATTATAGTTTCTGTATATATGCTGTATATATGCTTTCTTTAATTCATTATAATTGTTATATATATATATATATATGTTTTCCTTAATTCATTATAATTACTATGTAAATGTTTTAAAACTACTTTTTTAGATAAAATAAAAATCTTTGTCCTATTAAATATAATTATACCAATGATTTCTATCATATATTAATGTTAATTTAAAATAAAAAAGCTACCTTAAGCTAAAAGGTAGCTATATCCTCATTCTATTAACTAAACTATGCTTGTTAAAACTTTAATATATTTGTAACTAATTTTCACCTACAATGTAGTATTATAATTTTATATCCTAGTTTTGTGGTGGTGTTAGTATTTGCAGGATACTCCAGTTTTTATCTGTCTTTTGTTTGATTAAGACAAAATAATTGTAGTAAGTTGAACTTTTAAGTTTTGTATCTGCACTAGTATTTATTTCATAATCTGACATTACACCATAGACTTTAAAATCATATTTATTATTTTTACCTAGTGATGCATCTGTTACATCTACTATTCTATTTATATTTAATTTATTTATGTCCTTAATATCACCAATATAATTTTTATATTCCTGTTTGAAATTTTTTTCAAATAGGTTTAAAGCTGCATCCTTATTTCCTTCATTTATATTCCTTGAAAAATCATATAATAAGGTTACAGAATTTTCTTTAGAGTTTGTTACTTCTTTATAATTTATAGTTCTTTTTTCTTCATGATATTCTTGTTTTAAATCATCATTGAAGGAAATTGTTTTTAATTCTAAGCTATCTTTGTTATTTTCTACACTAGTAATCTTTTCTTTATTAGCTGTTGGATTGTAAACTAAACTAGCTTTCATAGTATCTAAATTTATTGAATACAGGTTACCCCCAGGAGATATATCATGATTTTCTATACCTACTATTACAAATATATTTTTATCATCTGCCCATTCTAAATACATTGGGTAATTCTTATCTTTTTCTTTACCTTCTAAAGATATCTTCCACGCCTCATTTTTAGCATTATCTCTTACTATTATGCTTCCACTTTTATCTTTTAAATAGTAACTTCCTTTCCCTTCAATACAAATGGAAGTGTCCATATTAAAAGAAGAAATCCAAGGTGTTGAATCTTGTGGCTTATAATCATAACTTATAGTTTCCTTTGTAAACAAAGGTATAATTTCACTTTTATCATAAGTTTCATCTGCCAACCTTTTAGATATAGCCTTATATTCATCTTTATTTATCTCTAATACTACAGTGTTTCTATCTTCTTTGGAACTTCTATTTTCTTCGTTACTTATATCCATACCTTTATTACCTAAGTTCTCACTTTTTAATTTCAAATCCTTATTCAAGTCTTCTTTAGGATCTACTATTGCCATCTTCAAGCTTTCATCTTTATTGAATATATTCCTATTTAAATAAGGTGCAGACATTAAAAACACAAAGGCAAACACTGCCAAGGTAATATATCTTTTAGAATTCCTAAAAAAGTGGAATTTTATTTTTTTAGGAATGCTTTTAGAATATCTGCTTTTATCTATGGATGCAACTATGTCTCCTCTAAGATTAGTAAACATGGTGGTATTTATGTCTAATGAATCTTTTAATGTGTTTTCTATTCCCATTTCCTTTTCATAGATATCCCTGCAATTAGGGCATTTATTTATATGTTCTTCCATAGAAATTTTCATATCATTTTGTAAATTATCTTCTATATAATCATAAATCTTTTTTCTGAAAACATCACACTTCATATAAATACTACACCCCTTTTATGTTTTCTCTCTTATCAATAAAAAAGGCTCTAAATTTATCTCTACATTTATAGTATCTCCTTTTTACTGCTGATTCACTCATATTCATAATTTCGGAAATATCCAAAAAAGTTAAGCTTTCAGTATATCTTAAAATTATTATTTGTCTATCTATATCTGAAAATCCATTAATAAATTTTTCTACAACAACCTTTACTTCTTTAAATTCTAATATTTCCTCTGGTGAAGGCTCTTTTGAAGAAACACTTATAATATCTTCAATATTAGCTTCATAAACTCTTTTATATTTTCTTATATAGTCTATACACTTATTCCTAGCTATTTGCAGAATCCAATTAGAAAATTTATATTGAGGATTATACATATATAACTTATTATAAATTGTTATAAACACTTCTTGAGTTATATCTTCTGCTGCTTCTTTATCCTTTATCATTCCATATACAAATTTAATTATGTTTGATTGGTATTTATTAACCATTATATTAAAACTATCAATATTACCTGCTAAAATTTCTTTTACAAGTTTTAAATCTTCATCCAAAAATAACACGCTCCTAATCCATGTAATAATGGATGCATCTATTCCTATTCATAATATATACGTAAGCTTTAAGGTGTAGTTACATCTAATTTAAATTATATCAAAAAATCACAGGTTAATCCTGTGATTTTTGAAAAATATATATTCATTTTTTATTCCTGATCTAATATTATTTGTTTAGCTCCTAATATTGAAGATGCACTCATAGAAAATTCATCTAATCCATATTCTATTAATGTAGGTATAGCTTCTATATCTCCTGCCATTTCCCCACACATCCCGCACCATTTGCCCTCACTATGAGCTCCTTCTATAGTCATCTTTATTAGACTTAATACAGCTGGATGCATTGGATCGTAAAGGTATGATACTTTTTCACTCATTCTATCTGCTGCTAGGGTATATTGAATAAGATCATTTGTACCTATAGAGAAAAAATCAACATGTTTTGCAAGTTCCTTTGCACAGATTGCGGCTGCTGGTATTTCCACCATAATGCCCCACTCTATATTATCACTATATTTTATATCCTCTGATTTTAATTCTTTCTTACATTCTTCTACTATTTCTTTAGCCTTTAAAAATTCATTTAAAGAAGATATCATAGGAAACATTACTTTTAAGTTTCCAAATACAGAAGCTCTAAGTAGTGCCCTTAGTTGTACTTTAAATATGTCCACTCTATCAAGACATAATCTTATAGCCCTATATCCTAAGAAAGGATTCATTTCCTCTGGTAACGGAAGGTAGGATAACTTTTTATCTCCTCCAATGTCTAGAGTCCTTATAACTACAGGTTTATCCTCCATCTTTTCTAGAACATATTTATAAGATTCAAATTGTTCCTCTTCTGTTGGGAATTTATCTTTATCCATATATAAAAATTCTGTTCTAAAGAGCCCAACTCCATCAGCTCCATTTTCTATAACCTTATTTACATCTTCTGGCTGTCCTATGTTTCCTGATACATCTATTCTTTTACCAGATTTTGTAGAGGTCTTAACTTCTATAAGTCTCTTCAATTCTTCTACTTCTTTATTATAACTTTTAGCTTTTTCTTCATATATTTTAATAGTTTCTTTATCTGGATTTATTATTACATTTCCTTCAATACCATCCACTATTACAAGGTCCTTATTTTTAACTAATGAAGTTATATCCTTCATGCCAACCACCGCTGGAATTTCAAGAGTTCTTGCCATTATAGCGCTATGAGAAGTTCTTCCTCCAATATTAGTTAAAAATGCAATTACCTTTTCTTTATCTAATTGTGCTGTATCTGATGGTGTTAAATCATCTGCCACTAATATAGTATCTTTTTCTTGAATTTCAAGGCCTTTAACTTTTCCTAAAAGATTCAATATTATTCTATTAGAAACATCTTTTATGTCAGCAGCTCTTTCCTTCATATATTCATCTTCCATCTGTTCGAATATGCTTAAAAATGTTCCCGATACTGAACTTACAGCTTTTCCTGCATTAGTTTTATTATCTTCAATTTCTAATTTAATAGCTCCTACAAATTCAGGGTCTTCTAAAAGCATAATGTGACTTTCAAAAACAGCAGCCTTTTCTTCTCCCATATTTTCAAAAGCCTTTTGTTTAACTTCTTCTATTTGGGTTCTAGACAGATCTAAAGCTTTTACCAATCTTTCTATTTCACCTTTAGTATCCTTTACCTTATCATTAGTTATTATTATCTCTTCATTTTCTTTTATTGACACATATCCAATAGCGTATCCTTTTGAAGCGGCTATACCTTTTTTCATAATTCTTCCTGACTTAAATAATTAAAGTCAGGATTTTCACCTACCTTTCATTTGTATAAGTTATCTAAATAATAGTATTATCTTTATTTTAAAAAGTTCTTCATGTTATTAACTTTTGTTAGAATCCTATTTTATTAGCTTTTATCACAATTCTACCTTATAATACATAAAGCAATATTCATGCCAAGTGTCCTACTAATTTTATATATTTATACGTTTTAAAGTAGTGTAAAAGAAAGTCTCAAAATTAAGCCAATTTAAATTCTACTATTTATATTACTTAACATATCTAAGCTTATCTACATCAAACTTTATACACATTACTGCAGTTATACTTTTACTAACTACATTTATATTATATAAAATAGAACTATTAAATCTTTTGTTTTTATTTGCATATTATCCATGTAAATATTTATTATAGTAAAATTTTTAACTTATATACATCATGGTATCACAATAAGCTGATAAATTTTATCAACCCTTATTTATTAATAATATTTTACCCTAAATTACCCTTATATAAGTGTGGGAAAACATGTATACATAATATATTTTTATATTTATGGATTTTAAAACCTTTACATCTTTGTTTTTGTAAGATACTTCTATTTATATAGATTTATATTTATCTGTGTAGTATGATAGTGTTGATAAAAAGTATCAATTTTGTTAAATTTGTTGATACTTTTTATCAATGCTTATTTATATTAATACTATTTTAGGAGGTTAAAGATGTTTTCAAAAGATATTGTTATAAAAATTCATAACGGTCTTCATACTAGAGTGGCTGCTATGCTAATAAATAAATGTGATGAGCTTATTTTAAAACATTTAAGCAAAATTTATATAAGCACTAACTATGCAAAGGATCCAATTGCTATAAGCATGCTTGCTCTTTTGTCTTTAAAAATTAGAGAAGGTGAAACTATAACTATTTCTTCTGAAAATAAAAAGGCTGTGGATGAACTTAGTGCTTTCATAACTAATATACTTCCAGGAACTTCACCACATATGAAGGCCATAGATGCAATTTTAGAAGAAACTAATATAGCTAATGAACAAATAATAGAAAACATACCAATAGGTATAATAGTAATAGATATAAATTCAAATATAACAACTATAAATGACTATGCCTTAAAGATTATAGATAAAACTTCCAAAGATGTCTTAGGTAAAGATGTAAAAGATATAATTCCAAACTCCGATCTTCCTAATCTTATTATATCAAAGATTAAACATTTAGGTAAAATCCAGCATATAAATAATCATATAACCATGGTTAATAGAAGTCCTATATTCTCTAACAATAAGGTTATTGGTGCTATAGGTGTCTTTCAAGACATTTCAGAAATTGCTAGCATGAAAGAAGTTAATGAAAAGTTTAAAAAGATTTTAGCATCTTCTCATGATATGATTTGTTTTGTAGATGCAAATGGTTATATAAGCTATGTAAATCCATCTTACGCTAAAAATTATAACTTAAATAGTAATTCCATTTTGGGTAAAAATATTAAGGATATCTCACCTAAAGGTATTAGGATGAAAGTACTTACTTCAAAAGAAAAGATAGAAGATATAATATACAAAAAGGAAGGCATTAATTTAATATCTACAGTAGAACCTATATTTATTGATGGTGAATTTAAAGGCATCATCTCTACCTCTAAAAGGGTAGAAGATATAAAAGATTTAATGAATAAGCTTAAACAGTCTCAAAAAGAATTAGACTATTATAAAGAGGAACTAACACGTCATACTAGCTTAAAATCTACATTTGACGACATAATAGGATATAATAGAAACTTCACAAAGGTTTTAGATGTTTGTGAAAAAGCTTCCCAGGGCACTTCTACTGTACTTATTACTGGTGAAAGTGGCACAGGAAAAGAACTTATAGCTAAAGCAATACATAATAATAGCAAAAGAAAGAATAAACCCTTTGTTAAAGTTAACTGTGCTGCCATTCCTGAAAATTTATTAGAAAGCGAACTTTTTGGTTATGAAAAAGGAGCCTTCACAGGTGCCATTAAAAATAAACCTGGTAAGTTTGCTATTGCAGATGGGGGCACTATATTTTTAGATGAAATAGGAGATATGTTATTATCTATGCAAGCAAAACTATTAAGAGTTCTTCAAGAAATGGAAATCGAAAGCCTTGGTGGTACTTCACCACAAAAAATTGATGTTAGAGTTATAGCTGCAACTAATAAGGATCTATCTTCTATGATAAAAGATAAAACCTTTAGAGAGGATTTATTTTATAGACTTAATGTTATTCCTATTACCTTACCTCCCCTTAGGGAAAGAAAAGAAGATATAGAACCTCTAGTTGAGCATTTTATCATAAAACTCAACAAGAAATTAGATAAAAATGTTCTTGAAGTAAATAAAAAGGGTCTTTCTTTACTTCAAGAGTATCACTGGCCTGGCAATATTCGTGAACTTGAAAATATAATTGAAAGGGCCATAAACCTTTGTGAAGGAGTTATAATTACACAAGAAGACTTCCCTATATATATTCAAAAAGACCTTGAAAAAGAAACCACTTTAATTAATACTCCAAATGGGGAAATCTTAAACTTTCAAGAATACGAAAAAGAAATAATAAAACTTGCTATGAAAAAATATAAAAGTTTTAATAAGGCAGGAAAAGCGCTAGGACTTACCCACAGAACTGTATCTTTAAAGTGCAAAAAGTATGATATTTCTGTGGATTAATTGTTAATTTAAACTTTTAATGAATTATAAGCTATGTTTAAAAGATTATTTTATGTTACTTAAAGTGACTTAACTCATACTTAAAGAGTATTTTAAATTAAAAGGACTTAACTTATACTTTAAAAGCACTTTAAATTATAAGTACTGAGCCTATACTTAAAGAATACTTTAAGTATAGGCTCAGTACTTTGAAATTTTAAAAGTTAATTAAATCATTAAATTCTTTGTACTTTCTAACATTATTAAAATCCGTTTCTTCCTTTGCTGCCTCTTTTACTTTAGGATCTAATTCTATTGCCTTTTCCATAGATCTTAAAGTGTTTTCTAAGTCTCCATACCTACCATATATACTAGCCTTTCCATAATAGCTCCATACATAGTCTTCAATCTCTAAGGCCTCATCATATAATTTTAGAGATTCCTCATACTTTCCAAATAGTTCATAAATTAAAGCTTTATTAAATCTTGAGTAACCAAACTCTGGATTTATCTCTAAAGATTTATCTATATACTCTAAGCCTTTTTCAAAATTACCTTTGTAGCCTGTAGCTATACCTTTTATATTATAGGCTTTATAATTATTTTCATCTAAATCTATAACTTCATCACACTTTTGTATGGCTTCATCATATTTTCCATCATAAAACTTAGCCAAGGCTTCTTCGTTTTTGCTATCTAATTCTTTATTTTTCTCATTAGTTGCAATAATTTTAGCATTTTCATCTTTCTTTTCTTTTAAAATAATCTCTTGCTTTTCTTCTATTTTCTCTAACTTAATCCCTTCTTCATACCTTGTATAAGATATTACAAACACAGCTAAAAAAGTTAATACTGTAAATAGCCTAATCTTTATTTTTACATCTTTATTCATATGCATTTTTTACCCCTTCTAATTCATTGATAAAAAATTTCTTTTTTATTTCTTCTAAAAATATTGTAACGGCTAAAATGTCTGCACTTCCACCAGGACTAATTTTCCTTTTAATAAAGTCTTCTTCTAGCGACATTATTTCTTTTATTCCTTCTTCTTTGCACATTCCTCCAAGATCTAATATATACCTTGATCTTTCCTTTACTTCATTTAGTGTATCTATTGAATGTCTATATAGTATAGTTGTATCATCACAATATTGCATTATTCCAATAAGTGTATTTACTATTCTATCTTTATGTACTAATAACTTATTTTCTTCATAAAAGGGAAGTGAATAATTAAAAACTAATGGAAGGCCTTTTTCAACTTCCTTGCGAACTCCCTTTATTCCATATTTTAAATATAACTTTTCACCATGAGATAGATCCTTTTTTAAGTTAATATCTTTAAAATCTTTCTTTGTAATTCCTTTGGTCATAGCTTTAATATTACCTTGAATTGATTTAAAATCTTGATTTTCATAAAGAGTTTTGGATACTGCAGCTACAGTTATACCCATAACAAATAACATACCCTTATGAGTATTTATTCCTGAAGTTTTTAAAAACATTTCCTTTTCTGCCTCTATGCCTATGTCCCTTATATTTTTAAATATTTCTTCATGGCTTTTATTAGAATAACCTTCCTTAGAAAAAAGTAACATGAACCTTATAAGTGCAGTTGTACTATCTATGAATTTATAATAATCCATATCACTATGTGACCCTGAATTAATTGGGGATACAAGCCCTGGTTTAGGGTAGGTTAAAACCTCGTATAACATCGCTTGAACTGCAAGCTCTCCTATGCTAAAGGATATGAGTCCTATTTCATCTTTACCCTTCATTTACAGCCCCCTTGAACCATTTATAACTTTTCTCTATGTAATCTACTACATCTTTAAATTCATGGTTTTCTGATCTTACACAAATCATAGCATTTTCATCACATATAAAACATCGTCTTGGAGCTTTACCTAATATTTTTCGAGATATACTCTTTTTATCATCACTAGAATATACATCTATATCAACACATCTACCTAAAGGATGATTGTCTTCAATTTCAACACACATCTTTTTAACCTCTAAAGATTCTTTATCTAAAATCATAGTAATATTAGGTCCCTCTGCTGTTATTGTGATAAGCTTAAATACATTTACACTGCCAAACATAGCATCTAAAAGTTTGTCCATAACCATTATTATTCCTTGTGATGTACTATTATCTTTCATTATCCCTGGATAGTTTACCCTTATAAAGACTAATGTTTTATCAAATCTATCCAAAAGTTCTTCTTGGAAACTTACCCTTTTTTCCCTCTCTACTAAAATATCCTCTTTAGTGTAATTCATATTTTTTTCGAAGACTTAACTTATGTTATATCTCCTGCTATCTCCTTTCCAATTTCAGTTTGTAAAAACTCTAAAGTCACACTTGGAAGAAGGGCTTCTAACTTATTAATATCCCCATTCTTTATTAATGTTCTAACTTTAGAGGCACTTATTGCTTCACCATCTATAGACATTCTAGGTATTACAGTTAAATCAATATTAAACTTTTCTAATTGTTTAAGTAAGGAATCATTATAGGCACTTGTTACGTTACAATAGGGCTCTTCGCCTACAAATCTTCTATCTATATTTAATTCTTTACAAAAATACTTTGCAAATATACCTGCATCTATATCTGTATATGTTTTTAATATATCATCCTCTTTTTTTAAGAAATATGTAGGAAATGTAGCCAAAGATATAATATACTCCCCGCCCCTAATAACCTTAACATTATTCAAATCAAAAGTTCCATCTTTAACCATATTATATCGACTTTCAAATGGAAAAACTGACTTATCCTCTTCTACTACAAATACCAAAACCTCGTTTGAAACCTTTGAAGCCTTTTCAATTAAATATCGGTGACCTTTGGTGAAAGGATTGCAATTCATAACCAAAGCAGATCTTGATTTAGTAATATCTATATTATGCTTTTTAATAAGCTTTTTAATATGATCATGAATATCATATATACCACTTTCAAGCAAGGCTGCCTTTTGTGCTTTATATAAAAGCTTAAATCCTAAAGATGAGAATATATCTATATTTTCAGGTTTTGTAAATATAAAGCTATGATATATTTCTTCATAAAATAACCTATCTAAAAGTGAGTTTACGAGCATTGCAGTAATTCCTTCACCTTGTAACTTATGATTTATAGCAAAACCTTTTAAGATATTTTTACCCTTAGATGCTGTAGCTACTATATCACCTTTTTCCCTTAAAACTACTGTATAATCTATATCTTTTTCGTAATTTAAGTTAAAGGTATTTAAAAATCTTTTAACTTCATTTCTTTCTTCTTCATTGTTAATATCAATAATTTCTATTTGCAATCCATCCATTTGAATCACCTATTCCTATTTTTAATAATTTAATTTTAGCTATATATTTTCAAAAAAGCAGATGAATAAATATAACAGTTTATTTAATCATTTAGACTTTTTTAGTTTAAGTAATATAACTATTTTAGTTTTAGAAGGAGACTTAAACTCCATCTAAAACTTATTTTTCTATCTATTCTTTCGTTTTTCTAATAACATCTATCACAGTTCCATCTCTGTATTCAACTACTGCTACTATATCTTCTTTTAATTCTATATCTTTTGGTTTTCCTGTTAACTCTTCACATATATTTTTTAGCTTTTCTATAGTCATTATAGGAAGATTTGTTCCTTTTAATTTTTCTATTAAATCCTGCCTTCTTGGGTTTATTGCAATACCTCTTTCTGTTACTAAAACATCTATGGTTTCTCCTGGAGTATTAACTGTTGTAATCTTATCTCTAATTAAAGGTAGTCTTGCCTTCATAAGATTAGAAACTATTATTGTAAGTTTAGCTCCTGCTGCTGTATCGCTGTGTCCTCCTGATCCTCCCATTATAGTTCCATCTGATGCTGTTGTAACATTTACATTGAAATTTGTGTCTATTTCTGTAGCTCCTAAAATAACAATATC